>Ga0180433_10003929_pt1 | contig 21309 bp, 22 predicted proteins | sample SS_ome_8_FD_132980 | JGI IMG/M metagenome (GOLD analysis project Ga0180433, IMG submission 132980) | Hypersaline lake sediment archaeal communities from the Salton Sea, California, USA - SS_1_D_1 metaG | ecosystem: Environmental > Aquatic > Non-marine Saline and Alkaline > Hypersaline >... | reverse complement strand
TTTTCTGTTTGTAGAGGCGGATTTTACGATGCTCTGAATCAAATTCTCCCCACACCTGGACGCCCGTAGCCACGAACAGTGTTGAAACCCGCCCGTCATAGGCAGCCAGAAGTACCTGCTTGAGATCATTACTCGCCAGACCTTCGGACATAGCCTGCTGGTACCGCTGCAGGGCGTGCGTTCGCTCGCGTTCAAAATAAGGCTGCACAATGGCCCATGCCCGGTCCTTCAGTGTTCCCTCAGATAATCCGTCGGGGTTACCTGTGATTCCCTCATCTAACAGATGAGAATAGGTATTTGCCTCTCGGTAGATGGGGTGAAGGTAATCGACTGCCGCGATGACAAGAGGGCTCCGTTCTCCGGTTAATACTTCATTCACTCCTCGATCCACCTTCTGCAAGTAACGCAGGATACTTACCTTATCGTAGTCTTTGCTGACCCCATGGCCATGTGATATGGTTAGGCCCCCTGGTCCTGTAGTGTGGAATTGCTGTTGCTTCTCCGGCTGATCGTAGTGCAGAGCCTCGGCCAGTGTTGAGGGTACATTCTCCGGCGTTATTTCCCGCACATAATAGCGAGTGCATTGAAGCAATCTGACCTGGTTCTGACTTACAGCCACGATGTAGAAGACTCCGTCTTCGCTGAATAGTTGCAGCAGGGGCTTCACGTGGAACCGCCCACCAACCACTACCAGCTCCTGGAAGGCGCAAGGGGCACGGTAGTACCGAACGAACTCCGGCGATAGGAACACAGCGAGGCCATCCCCCTGGTGCTGCCAGAAATCCCAATCGGGCAACAATCGGTGAACCGGTTCGAGCAGTTGGCGAGCATCAGGCACGCGCAGCCCGTAATCCACTAACTGTCCCTCTGTGTCTGCAAGCAGGTTCTTCAACCTGATCGGATCCTGTTCGGTGTCGCCCGTACGATGAGTAGGCATATACATAGATACTGCTGGACTTCCTGGAGTTTGCACAATTGTCCCCAGTTCTTCCCTTGACAATATCCTCATATAGACATCTCCTCCTCCAGAGAACCGACCCTCCTGCCGGCGTCCTTCGAATCCCATCAACCAGTCATACTGGCAGCGCCAGTGAGGCAGCCTATCCTTGTTTTCTTGTTAGACTGACTTGCTTTCCAGGAAGCTAATCCTGGCCGATACTGCCTTAGCTGCCTGGCTCTTGTTAGTCGCCTTCTCGAGGTCCGTGGCCAACTTTTCGTCACCGATTACGTCCCTGACCCATCTGCCGAAGTCATTGTTTTGCCCAGTCACATGATGGACATAGGCCTCGTTTTCCATTCCAGCCAGTGCATCCCTGAGTTCCCTCAAGTTCTTGAAGGTCCGGCCATCCCGGCATCTGAAAACGAAACTCTCTGGCACATCACCTAAGCGCTTCTCCGCTATACCCTTCGTTATCCTCGCCATAGTCTTCATCTCCCTTTCGCATCAGTATTTGCACCAACTATTCTAATGCGCGCAATCCAAGTAGTAAATCCGTAACAATACGGATATTGTCAGGCAACCACTCTCAGTTGTCACAAATCGAGGGCAAGTCGTAGTAACCCAGAATACTTTAAGACACACTTCCAAAAAAGCACAAAGTTAGGATAAAATACACGATAGCCGTCTGTTTGGCACGACTAGCACACTTCAGGAAGCAGAAATGACAACGATTCTACTAGCTGATGACCATGCGGTGGTCAGGCAGGGTTTGAAAGCTCTGCTCGAGGATGAACCCAACTTCAGTGTTATTGGGGAGGCGGGCAGTGGACTGGAGGCCATCCGTATGTGCAGCGAACTCGCGCCCGACGTTCTGGTTCTGGACATTATGATGGGGGATATCAGCGGGATCGAGGTAGCACGCCAGGTCAAGGACAACTGCCCGGGCACAGCAATTGTTGTTCTTTCCATGTACGGCGACAAGAAACATGTGCTGGAAGCGCTGCAAGCGGGAGCAAGAGGCTACGTAGTTAAGAAATCGGTTTCCTCGGAACTGATCCAGGCGGTGAAAGAAACCAGTATCGGGCGCCGGTACCTGGGCCCATCTTTAGCAGATGTCGTAGTTGACGCCTACCTTGAAAAGGCAGAATCCCAGCCGGCCGACCCTTATGAATCTCTGAGCAGTCGAGAGCGTGAAGTCTTGCACCTGGCAGCTCATGGGTACACCAATGCTGAGATTGCCGAGCGTCTGTTCATCAGCCGACGCACCGTAGAGACACACCGGGCCAATGCCATGCGCAAACTTAATCTGGCCAACCACACCGAGCTTCTTCGCTACGCCCTGCAGCGGGGGATCCTGCCGCCAGATACATAGGCAATGCCTGTCAACAACGGCAGCCACGTCAGGGTCAATGGCTCACCTACCTGAACCTCCGAATTAGTCAGATACCCCGCCAAATTGAGTATCTTTACGGATGTATGTGTCGACCAATAGTCTATAAGATGCACTTGGATCGATGAACAAAACTACTGTGGCAATAGCTGATGACCAGACGAAGGTCAGGCAGGGCATACGAGCAATGCTGGAAGCTGAGTCCGATATCTCTGTAGTAGGGGAAGCAGCCAGTGGCTTACAGGCCCTAACCCTCGTGGACGAAACAAGACCCGAGGTACTGGTGCTCGACCTAGTACTGGGTGACATCAGCGGCTTTGAAGTTACCAAGCGCATCAGACAGAACTCATCTCCAACAAGGGTAATCATATTCTCTATACATTGGGACGGGAAATATGTTCTGAAGGCACAGGAGGTCGGTGCCAGCGGCTATGTTCCCAAGAAGAGACCTCACGAGCTTGCTAAGGCAATCCACGAAGTGTCGGCCGGGGGAGAGTATTTCTTCGATCACGGCTAGCCGTCATCCCGGGGCCACCACTCCCTCCCGCCCTAACCAATCGCCAGAGAGACTATCCATTGGTCGTTCTGAAATGTTCTTCGCACTCCAACAGGCGATTTCAAATTGCGGTCCCCAAATCCAATTTAGTACACAGGGACACACCTTGACATGCACGTTATTCCACTGTATATAATAATTATGTAAACTGCTACTGTATGTCGGGGGTTATGCTCTCCAGGTGGTCACACGATTCGGCTGGTAAACGGTTTGGATAGCAATCTCTGTAGGGCCATAGGCGTGCGACGCCCAGTGAGCAGATGCGCATATGGCTAAAGCCGGATCTCAGAAAACTACGAAGGCAGAGAAGTCCACTATGACCGAAAGCTCCTCGCACTCCAGCAGTGTGCCAGAGAGGCGACTGGAGGCGTTACTCGATGTTGTGCCCTCAGGGATTGTGATAATCGAGAGTCCCGACGGAAAAATCAGCTATGTCAACAAACGCGCTATTGAGCTTTATGGTGTTGACCCCAGAGGACTCCAGATGGAAAGTCATTCCACCCGGGCCATGAAGCTGTTGACAGCCGATGGGGATGTATACCTGCCGGAGAGGCTACCGGCCAGCCGTGCCTTGCTCCATGGAGAAACAGTGCGCAATGAAGAACTGCTAATAGAGCAGCCATGGGGTACCCGCGTCACGGTAAGTGCTAGTGCCGCCCCGGTGATAGATGATGGCGGCAATATTCTTGCGGCGGTGGGCATATTTCACGATATCAGCAGGCGTAAGCAAACACAAGCGGCGCTGCGTGACCATCAGAAGAATCTTCAGCGGCTGGTAGTACAGCAAACACAGGAACTGTTGCGGGCTAACAAAGAACTCAAGCGGGAGATGACGGAACACCAGCAGGCTGTCAGGCAGGTGCGAGCACTGTCTCTCAGACTCGTCAACGCAGAGGAAAAAGAGCGTCAAAGGGTGGGGCAAGAGCTGCACGACCAGATTGGCGGCTCGTTGACCTTGCTCAAGCTAGCAATGCACAAAGCCAGACAGGGCAGACCGGAGAAGACCGAGGCGTCATTGGCAGAAATAGAAGAAATAGTGAACGAGATATATGAACAAGTACGCAGTCTATCACACTCCCTGAGACCGGATATGCTGACCGGTCTCGGCCTGGTGGACGCACTGGATGCGCATTTTGAAGACTATACGAACCGATGCGGGGTCAAAGTCCACTTTAAGCCCACGAAGATGAAGAGACGTCTTTCTTCGGAAGTGGAGATAACCGCCTTCCGCATTGTGCAAGAAGCCCTGGTAAACGTTGCCCGTCACGCCAAGGCGAGTGAGGTGAACATCCATATGACTTGTCAACGCGGTAGACTGAGCGTACAGATACGGGACGACGGTTGTGGTTTCGACCCTGCCCAGACAGAGTCCCTGTCCAGTGGAATCAGCGGTATGCAGGGCCGCGCCTATCTGATGGATGGAACGGTGACGGTTGATTCCTCACCAGGAGTTGGCACCTGCATAACTTGCGAACTACCTCTCACCCCACATGGGCATAGACCAACTCACAAATGAGAGACGGTCGATTTGCCATCCCGTCGCCCTAACCTTCACAGCCTCAACAGATCAACCACGTGGTACAACAATTCCAATTTCCGCACCATTTTCTTCATAATTAGGTAGCTTTACGGATACCTCCACTTTGCAACAACTCTTAAGATATATTGTGTCACCAGGCTGCTGGTGAAAATAGCGCAGGAGGTGCACTGTGGAAGCATCGTCAGCCATGATCCTGGCTGGGGGGGTGGGGGCAAAGGATGGGGATTCTATGCAGGAACAAAGCCAAAGTAATTCTGCCGTTCGCCGGCAACGTTCGTGTCATTGATTTTACCCTGAGCAACTGCATTTATTCTGAGCTGGGAGATATCGCTGTTCTCACTGACTGCCAGCGATCTGCTATGGCCATCTACCTCGAGGAGAAAGCAGAAATTAGAAACTCGATAGTCATGGCCAACAGCTTCATTGGCTATCACAGTGTAGTTGATCGCTGCATCTTGGACGAAGCGGTGAATTTGGAAAGTAGTTACGTCAAATAGTGTAGTTTCGCGTAAGGATACGTCTGCCCTCCAAACGCAGGCACAGGGAGGTATTCGCTGATGCCAGCCAAAGTATACGTGATCCTTGATTTGGTACACACATATAGCGCCCACGTGGCCCAAATTCTGCGGACGAAGCCTGGAGTAGCTCAAATAGACCTATTGGATGGAGCGCCCAGCATTATCATGGTAATTGAAGCACCGGAAAGATTGAAGGCAGGGGAGTATCTCGTAGATGTTTTGGACTCTGTGGATGGCATGATTGAGAATCTGCGCGTACTACCAGTAGACCAATCTTTAGCAAAAAGTCCTGCAAAGTCTGCACGAAGGATGACAAGTTAGAGGAGGTATAACATGAACGAATTGGCATACTATATAGAAAGGTACTTCGTAGAGAGAGGCCACAACAAGCGTCACGCAGAAGACGAGTATGTTCAACAACGGCTGCCCGCCGAACAGCCGGTGGAAGGGGAACACAAACACTATACTTGCTTGCTTTCCGGCAACAAACGCCGTTAGCGTGATTGCAACGTGTGTGGCATCGACGCGAATTACTGCGTGCCTGGGACTTGGCCTCGGACGCAGAGCAAGATTCGAGTGTAGAAGACGCGCCAGAATTGGCAATCAAAAGAACCAAAAAAGGAGGTGTAGCTATGTCAATGGAAAGATGGAGGCCAAGGCGTGGTTTGACGCCCTGGAGTCCCTCCAGAGATCTGGAGGACCTACAGCGTAGGCTGGAGGACTTCTGGTCATTCTGGCCATCACTACGGCGGTTTCCGTTTGAATCCAGAGAATGGGTGCCGGCCGTAGACATGTACGAGAAGGACGACAAGTATATGGTGAAGGCAGAAGTCCCAGGGATGAAAGAGGAAGATGTGGATGTCTCGGTTGTTGGTGATAGACTGACTATTAAAGGCGAGAAGAAGGCCGAGAGCGAAGTCAAGGAGGAAAACTACTACCGGAGTGAACGGTCGTACGGCAGCTTCTTTCGCTCGATAGACCTTCCCGCCGACGCCGATCCTGACAGGATTGAAGCCAGCTACGACGATGGTGTTCTTGAGGTGACAATACCAAAGACTGCGGCGGTTAAGCCTAAGAAGGTCAAGGTTTCGGCCAGGAAGCAGCCGAAGTCGGCAAAGCAGACAAAACCGGCAAAGCAGATAAAACCGGCGAAGTAGCACTGCTGTCACGGCCAGCTCGCTTCCCGTTCTCGTAGTGACACAGTGGAGACCAACATACGGGGCTGCTCCGTCTCGATTTGCGTAGGATACGGAGTCCCGCAGGTTCAACGGACACCATCCGCCGTCATAAACAATATCGTCAGAGGAGGTTGCGATGCAAAGTACGGGAGTATCCGCTCTTGACACCACCATACAAAAGACGAATATATGGCTTAAGGAGGTTATGGATGAACTCGGCTCGGATAATCGCCACAGGGCATATCTAGCGCTCCGCAGCGTGCTACACTCGTTGCGCGACCGTCTCACCGTTGAGGAGGCTACCGATCTTGGGGCACAACTGCCCATGCTGGTCCGCGGTCTTTATTACGACGCTTGGAATCCGTCGGGTAAGCCGGTCAAGTTTGATAAAGATGAATTCCTTTCCTCTATTCGAGAGCAGTTTGCGGCGGAACCGCAAGTGGAGGCCGACAAAATAACCCGGGCGGTATTTAGGACGCTGGACAAACATGTCGCCAACGGTGAGATTGAAGACATAATGGCCACCTTGCCCCGGGAGCTGAAAGAGTTCTGGCAAAACCTGCGTAGCTAAGGGAAAAGGTGAGCCAGCAAGACACCCGGCCCACCCTACTCCAATTCGCGCAGGTGCTACACTGTGGGCGACGGGCAGCTTGTCTTGCCTGGCACCGGAGGGACATCTAGCAGCGGGCTAGGACCAAGGCGGAAGGATTGCCAAGAACCAACGCCATCGGCACTCATCGTTGCGCCTATGACATCCCGATAGGCACACGACCAACCTCACTGAGTTGCAGGTCGCCATCCGCGTCCACGCATCTTGCCGAGTTCTGGAGATAGGGGGATTCGAACCCCCGACCTCTGCGATGCGAGCGCAGCGCTCTCCCGACTGAGCTATATCCCCACAGATTCAATTCTACCAATACCGCAAACCGGGGGTCAATTTATTCGCTCCTTGCCCCTGCGTGTTGACATTGTTATACTGCATACAAGCAATGACCTACGAAACCATCATCGGCCTGGAGGTCCATACGCAGCTTCTAACTAAGAGCAAAATGTTCTGCGGTTGCGGTTGTGGTTACGCCAGTGCTGCCCCCAATACCCACGTCTGCCCCGTCTGCCTGGGCATGCCCGGCACCCTGCCGGTCATCAACAAGCAAGCAGTGGAATATGCAGTAATGTCCGCCCTCGCTCTGAACTGCACCATCCCTGAGTATACGAAATTCGACCGCAAGAACTACTTCTATCCCGACTTGATGAAAGGCTATCAGATTTCCCAGTACGATGCTCCCATCGGAAAAGGAGGTTCGCTAGCCATTGATAGCGATGGTGGTAAGAAAAGAATCAATATCACCCGGGTGCACCTCGAAGAGGACGTAGCCAAGCTTTGGCACCGGGGAGACTGTAGTCTCATAGATGTGAATCGCTCTGGAGTTCCTTTGATGGAGATTGTTAGTGAGCCTGAGATAACCTCTCCCAAAGAAGCTCGCGACTATCTCGTCAAATTGCGTAGTATCTTGCGCTATCTCGGAGTCTCCACAGGTAACATGGAGGAAGGCAGCTTTAGATGCGACGCCAATATAAGCATACGCCCATCGGATAGCAGAGAGTTCTTGCCCAAAGTAGAAGTCAAGAACATGAATAGCTTCAAAGCAGTGTATCAAGCCCTAGAATACGAATCCCAGCGACAAAAAGAAGTCCTTGCTGGTGGGGGTGAACTGGTACAGGAAACCAGGGGATGGATAGAAGCAGCCAGCATGACCGTGACCCAAAGAACTAAAGAGTACGCTGACGATTATCGGTATTTCCCCGAACCTGATTTGCCTCCCCTGGTTCTGTATAGAGCGTGGATAGAGGAAATCAGAGCCGTCCTTCCAGAATTACCCGAAGCACGCAGGGATCGGTTCATGGCACAATACGGCTTATCCTCGTATGATGCTACTATCCTCATCAATTCCAAGGCCATGGCAGACTATTTTGAGAATTGCATCACGCTAACCGGCCCCGGCCGAGCAAAGACGGTAAGCAACTGGCTGTTGGGGGATTTCAGCCGACTACTTAACGCTACCAACACTGATATCCAAAGTGTTAAAATAGGCCCGGAGCACCTGCGCGACATGCTTATGCTGGTGGAAGATGGTACATTGAGCGGGCCGGTCGCAAAAGCAGTGTTCGAGGAGATGTTTCGCACCGGCAGGACAGCCAGCGAGATCACAGCCGAGAAGAAACTGAGCCAGATCAGCGATGCTGACCAAATAGGAGACGTGGTGAGACGGGTGATCGCCAATAATAAGGAGGCGGTGGCAGACTATAGCTCTGGCAAAGAACAAGCTTTGACGTTCATAATAGGACAAGTAATGAAAGCCACCAGAGGAAGAGCTAATCCTGGCCTCGTTAGACAGGTCATCTTTCAAGAACTAGGAGGGAAGTAAATTGCCTGTTTATCTTTCTGTCGCTCAAATACTAATAGCAGTCGCTTTAGTCGCCACGGTGCTGTTTCAACTACGCGGTGGGGGCATAGGGGGTATTTTCGGCCAGGCCGATTCTGTATACCGCACGCGGCGAGGAATAGAAAGTACCCTTCTGAAGCTGACTATTGTCTTGATTGTCCTGCTGGTCGTGTTTGCTATTTTGGCTGCCACTCAACCCTAGTACCTACATATGAGTTCCATAATAACCCTGACCACTGATTTTGGCTGTGACGATGCCTATGTTGCTGCCGTGAAAGGAGCAATACTGAGTACTAATCCCGAAGCCCACATCATAGACATCAGCCACTCCATCCAGCCCCAGAACATCTTTCAGGGTGCGTTCATACTTAACACCGCCTATCGTAGTTTCCCCAAGCAAACGATTCACGTGGCTGTGATCGACCCCGGCGTGGGCAGCGAGCGGCAAGGAATAATCCTCAAAACGCCTTCAGCGCTGTTCGTCGCTCCCGATAATGGAATCCTGAGTTACATAGTCGATGATCTGTTTCCCGTTGAAACCCCTTCGACTCAAGCTACCCAAGGCCTCACTAAAGTAGTGTTCAAGACGGGGCTTGAAGCTGTAGCCATCACCGACCCTCGTTTCTGGCGCCATCCGGTCAGCCATACTTTCCACGGAAGAGATGTTTTCGCTCCAGTAGCCGCCGGCCTGTCCCTGGACATCTCAATCTACGAATTCGGATCGAGAATCAACTCCTTGCGTGTGCTTCCCATCCCAAAGCCGGTCCGTGATCCCGAAGATAATCTCGTCGGTCAGGTTTTACATATTGACCGCTTCGGCAACCTAATTAGCAATGTCAAAAGCAATGACTTGCCCGGCAAAGATGTTACTGTTGAGATAGCTGGCGTGTCTATTCAGGGCATTACTGATTACTATGCTCAAGGCAAAGGAGCAATGGCCATCATAGGCAGCAGTGGTTACCTGGAAGTATCGCTAAGAGACGGCAGCGCCTGCGATTTCCTGGGGGCAGTGGTGGGAGACGAAGTCCGGGTGACAACACCGCCGCGTTCAATTTGATGAAAAAACCACTGTGACTCGGTGGCGATGCTACTACGGCTGCTACTCTTTCCATGCTTACCCGATAGCAAAAAGAGCGGCCGCATACTTTATGTCCAATCCGTCAGCCACCTCAACAGTGACCTGTGTTTTTTCGAGCATGTGCAAAGTCATTCAGCCTTAAGGACCGCCGGGGCCTTACGCTGAGCGCCTTCCCGCCGTCATGGTAAGCACTTTCTTGTTGTACAAGAGCACTCTGGCAGCTATCAGAGCAACAACCCCTGACAACAGGGTGACCTTCCTGTCTGCGGGCATAGAACTCCAAAGTTGTTGTCGCCAAGAATCCACTAGGTCTCCTAGAGCAATTCGAGGAATTTGCACCCGTTTTTCGCCCGTTTCAGGATCGGTTTGGAAGAACTTGATTTGATCGTTCTCGAAGCTGTTGTCCTGCTTACCCTCATAGTCAACCCACACATGCACAGGCGATGAATTCACCTGAGAAGAAATCTCTTTGGCTTCCAGAACAGAGGCAAGCACCAAAGCTCGGGCTTTGCAGTCCCCTTGTCCTCGCTCTAGCACTTGCTCCACGGTGGGGAAATACCAGGGCATCCCGTGAACTTGCCAGTCCAGACGAAAGGATATTCGACTAAGAATAGCCTGCTCAATAGCCACGGGGTCAGAAGGAAGCTCGTTCAGTATAGGCGCAACGGCCGCCGGATCAACAGGGGGATTCACGAATCTGTGGATACTCACAAACAGGTTCAAAGGATTAGGGTACAGTACAAAGAGAACCCACATTACCAGTATCAGAGGAAAATATCGCCGAAATGCTCTTCGAAAAGCGTTTCTAGAATCTTCAGGATGTTCTGGCCTCCTGCCATTATCGCTGATTCTGCTGGTGGTCTCCTCCTCTTCCGACATCTCAAAGAATTTTCCTATTTGAAAACAACAATCAGTGCACACACTTCACTGATCTGCGGGAGTATCAATTTACTATCTGCGTCGCCGTTTCTCAGCCTCCACCTCTCGTAAAGCCTTCTCATCCAGTCCGAAGTGGTGGGCTATTTCGTGGCGCACCACTTCCTCTATCTTTGCTTCAATTGCATTGCCGACGCCGCAGTGTGCCTCTATAGGCTTCTGGAAGATACTGATCTTGTCAGGTAGAACCAGTCCGTACCTGCGCCCCCGCCGAGTTTGAGGTACACCCTCGTAAAGACCGAGCAGTTGGTTGCGATGGCTGTGATTAGTTTGCCTTAGTTGTCCGGGTTCCGGCCAGTCTTCCACCACGATATCAACGTTTTCCAGTTCGCGTTGAAACTCCAGTGGCAGGTTCTGGAGCGCTCTAGTTACCAGAGCTTCGAATTCTTTTCTCTCCATAGTTGGAAACGACACGTAGTATCTCTGATTCTCGTATTTCTAACGTCACTTTACCACGTAAGACCGCTACCTGACAAACCAGCAGCGAGCAACTGCGCCATCGGAGTCCTGTTGCTTATCTTGGCTTAACCCGAAGCGATAGGGGCCCTCCTTCCTGTTCAAAAGATACTTGTTCCCTAGTATGTGTCGCTGTCCCCGGGAGTTCCTTGACGGAGAATGATGAATAGGATAGGCTATTGGCTTAATTCAGAAACAGACAGATTCTCGATCTCAGTACCGCGCTAGCGAGGGGTATCAGAACCTTTGAGACTTTGGCCCGAAATACTCCGGAAACTAATCCCATACCCATTGTCGAATAACGCTTGTCACAGCCACACTATCACGCCATGGAAATTGAACGAGAGCTAGCAAGTGTATCCCCACAGAAGGAAACGATCGTCACGATCGGTGTGTTCGACGGTGTCCACGCCGGCCATCGCTACCTGCTCGATAGACTACGGCGGCAGGCCACGAACGATGGCTTACTTAGCGGAATGGTCACCTTTGACCCTCATCCTCAATCGGTACTCCACCCCGACAAGCCGGTACCGTACCTAAGCAATCTCGAGGACAGAATCAAGGCTTTTAGAGGGCTGGGCATCGACATAATCGCGGTGCTCACTTTCTCCTCCGAGGTAGCTCAACTCACTGCTCAGCAGTTCGTGTCCTTAGTTAAGAAACAACTCATGATGCGCCGCCTCATGGTCGGTCCCGACTTTGCTTTGGGACGGGACCGACACGGCAATGCTCAGTTACTTCGTGCATTGGGGCGAGAAATTAAATTCAGCGTCGAAATCATTCCGCCCTATACGATCGATGGAGAGGTGGTTAGCAGTACTCTCGTCCGCCAGGCATTGGCGCAGGGCGACATGGAAAAGGTGACAAGATTAATGGGACACTACTTCCGGCTCGGGGGTAAGACGATCACTTCGGACAGGCGTGGCCGCGTTCTGGGATTTCCTACCGCCAATCTGGATATAGAACCGCAACAAGCATTACCACCCAACGGGGTTTATGCTACTCTCACTTACATAAACGGCAAGGGACTCCCCTCCGCAACCAATATTGGCGTCCGACCCACCTTTGGGGGAAGGAAGAAACTGCTGGAAACCCACTTGTTGAACTACGATGGGGATTTACATGGCAGAGAGATGAAGGTAGAATTCGTGAAGAAACTGAGACATGAACTACGCTTTGCTTCTGCCGACGAACTGAAGGCACAAATTGCACGGGATGTTCGAGAGGTGGAAGCGATTTTCGCTAGAGGCCTGGAATGACTGAACCAAAGTTTGCTTCCGTACTAAGACGAGGTGTAGCTGAAATCATTGTTGAGTCCGAGTTGACAGACCTGCTCAACTCGGGAAGGGTCCTGAACCTGAAGCAAGGTTTCGACCCCAGCGCCCCCGACATCCACCTCGGACATGTTGTGTGCTTGAGAAAACTGCGTCAATTCCAGCACCTGGGACACAAGGTTACTCTCATAGTGGGCGACTGGACAGCTAGGATTGGGGACCCCAGCGGACAATCGGCCACCCGGCCGATGCTTTCCCCTGCGGAAATTGAGGCCAATGCTCAGACTTACATGGAACAATTCTTCAAAGTGGTGGATAAGGCCAAAACAGAGATCAGATGGCAGAGCGAATGGTTTTCGCAATTCAATCTGAGTGAAGTGATTAGGCTTACCAGCAAGTTTACCGTAGCCCAGCTTCTGGCCAGAGAGGATTTCAGCAAGCGATACGATTTGGGAAACCCCATATCTCTGACCGAAATGCTGTATCCCCTGCTTCAAGGCTACGACTCCGTAGTGATCAAGGCTGATGTTGAATTCGGTGGCACTGACCAGAAATTCAATTGCCTCATAGGCAGACAATTGCAGCAGAGTATGGGCCAGCCCCCTCAGCAAGTTTTCCTCCTTCCCATCTTGATTGGCACCGACGGTACTCAGAAAATGAGCAAAAGTCTAAAGAATCACATAGGCATTACCGAGCCACCTCACGAAATATATGGCAAGGTGATGTCCGTGCCCGACTCCATTATCCTAGACTATTTTGAGTTGGTAACAGACGTCCCCGACCAAGAAATTGCTGAGTTCAGAGAACAATTGCAGACCCGGTTGGTTAACCCAATGAACCTTAAGAAACGGCTGGCTCACGAGATTGTCGGACAGTTTCACGATAAGCAGGCAGCCGATGAAGCACAAGAACAATTCACCCAGATATTTCAGAAGAGGAGAACACCCGAGGAAATACCGGAATATGCTTTTGCCGGTAGCCCCATCGGGGATGGATTGTTCCGGTTCGACATAGCTACGACACTGGTGAAAGAAGGAGTGGTTAAAGGTATCGGCGAATTGAAACGCCTCCTTGCTCAGAATGCTGTTGAAGTGGACGGCAGGAAAATAACGGGTACCACTGTCAACGCTCATAAAGGGAGCATTATAAAGATAGGGAAACGGCGCTTCGTCAGAATTACTGTTGAATAACCGGCACTATTGCGACCCATTGGACCCAATTAAGCTATCCGGACCTATGCCAGACTCTTCATCTCGCTCAAAATGATACGAGAAAGAATGCTTAGAATGTCAAGGGAATAACCAGGAGGAAACAAGAGATGCAGCTACGTATTCCAGGACCGACACCCTGTCCACCACAAGCCCTTCAGGCCATGGGTCAGCAGATGATGAACCACCGGGGGGAAGAATTTGCCAAGATTCTGGAGTCCACGACGGATAAACTGAAACAGATATTTCAGACCAAACGAGATGTTTTCTTGCTCACTGCGTCCGGCACTGGCGGCATGGAAGCAGCCATTGTCAACACCCTGTCGCCAGGTGACAAAGTATTGTCTGTCTCCAATGGAGTCTTCGGTCACCGATTCAGCGATATTGCCGCAAGCTATGGTGCTGAAGTGGTTCATCTTGATTTTGAGTGGGGGAGGGCCATTGACCCCGATGCAGTTGCCGAGGCACTAACGGTAAATGGTGACATTAAGGCATTGTTGGTGACTCATAATGAAACATCAACGGGGATGACCAACGACCTTGCCGCTATAAGCAGAGTGGCCAAGACATTCGATAGGCTTCTCCTCGTCGACGCCATCTCGAGCCTTGGATGCATCAACCTGCCTGTGGATGACTGGCATTGTGATGTGGTGGTTACCGCCTCGCAAAAAGGATGGATGGTTCCTCCGGGGCTGGCCATGGTAAGCATAAGTGAAAAAGGCTGGCAGGCTCATGCTCAAGCCAAAATGCCCCGCTATTACTGGGATTTCAGCAAAGCCAAAGATTATTTCCAGAAAGGACAAACCCCTTGGACACCAGCTGTATCTGTTTGCTACGCCCTCAATACTACTCTGGATTTGATGTTGGCCGAGGGTTTAGATAGTATATTCGCTCGGCATGCTCAGGTAGGCCAGCTAACAAGAAACGGTGTAAAAGCGTTGGGCTTTTCTTTATTTCCTGATGAGAAATATGCCTCCAATACCGTGACGGCGGTAAGTGCCTCTGATAAGATTGATATCCCTAGACTCATTCGCGTACTTCGGGACGAACATGAGGTAGTTCTTGCGGGAGGACAACAGAGACTAGCCGGTAAGATCTTTCGTATTGGACATTTAGGTTCTGTGCATGACCGTGACATCGAATCAGTATTGGAGGCAATAAGCAAGGCATTGCCACAGGTGAAGAAAGACTGAGGACCAAGACTGCAACCCCTGGAGTTTCAGCGAGAACTCCTTAGCTGCATACCAGAATTAGGAATTCATACCGGAAATGATAAGAATCCTAGTGGCCGACCCCATAGCGGAAGAAGGGCTGGAGTCCCTTCGTAGCTACGCACAAGTTGATGTCCATGTAAATCTCACGCCTCAGCAACTCAGAGGGGTAGTAAGCCAATATGATGCGTTGATTGTGCGCAGTCAGACTGTTGTGGGAGCGGAGGTGATTGAATCAGGAGAGAGACTCAAGGTGATCGGCCGAGCTGGAGTGGGCACCGACAATATCGATGTGGATGCGGCTACCAGGAAGGGCATTGTTGTAGTCAACACTCCTACGGGCAATACTGTCGCTGCGGCGGAACACACCATCGCCCTCATGCTTGCCCTAGCACGACATGTGCCACAGGCAAATAGCCGTCTGAAGTCAGGGAAATGGCAGCGCGAGGAAATGATCGGTGCTGAGCTGAAGAACAAGATACTCGGTATCATCGGCCTGGGCAATGTGGGTTCTGAGGTGGCCAAGCGCGCCCAGGGCTTTGAAATGCGTATAGTCGCGCATGATCCGTTTGTGTCTGAGGATTATGCTCGCAACCTGAAGGTAGACCTCGTACCCCTGGATCAGCTTCTCAAGGAATCTGATTTTGTCACCCTCCACGTGCCTCTGACAGCAGCTACCAGGAAACTAATCGGAAACAAAGAGCTGGCAAAACTGAAGCCTACTGCTCGGGTCATCAACTGTGCACGGGGCGGGTTGATTGACGAGGAAGCCGTGGTCAAAGCAATCCGGGCTAGAAGGATAGCTGGCGCTGCTTTCGATGTATTCAGTAACGAACCACTGACAGATAGCCCTCTATTCAAAGAGGACAAGATAATCGTTACTCCTCATTTGGGTGCTTCGACAATAGAAGCCCAGACCGGCGTTGCCAGAGATATCGCCGAAGAAGTCCTGGCTGTGCTGCAAGGACGATTTAGCAAATATGCGGTTAACGCGCCGCACATAGCCCCTGAACTGACACCTTTCATGAAAGTAGCTACAATCATTGGCAACCTTGCCAGTCAACTAATGGAGGGGCAGATAGATTCAATACATATCACGTATAGCGGGGGGGTAAGTAGCTATGACTGCAACCCTGTTAAGACCGCCCTCATCAGTGGGCTCTTGCAGCAGGTAAGCGAGGAGAGAATCAACCTGGTCAATGTTAGTCTTGTAGCTGCTCAGCGGGGATTGAAGATCAGCGAAGAGAAAGAGGTGGTCTGCCAGAACTATTCCAACTTGCTCACCCTAGAGGTCAATACCAATATGGGAACTACCACCATATCGGGAACCGTTAGAGATAATGAAAGCCACATCGTCCAGGTCAACGACTTCTGGATGGATATTGTGCCTGCAGGCGGTTATTTCCTATTTTGTGACCACCTAGACCAGCCTGGGCTCGTCGGCGCAATTGGTAACATAGCAGGCAAAGCCGATATTAATATCAGCTCCATGCATTTGTCTCGACTTCAACCCCGGGGACAAGCGCTGATGATCCTGGCTCTTGATGAACCACTCGACGAAGAGCACCTCCGGGAGATACGCTCGCTTCCCGGCATCTACACAGCTAAACCAGTGAAGCTGTAGCTGGTCTTGTTACAAACGCCGTCAGTCCAGAGGATTGATGACTAGACCGACGGGAACCTTGGGGTAGAAGTAGGTTGATTTGCTCGGCAATCTGTCTCGAGCGTCAGCAACAGCCGTGACCATTTCCGGGTGCGGAGGATTCAACACAAAGGCCAGTTGATATTTCCCTTCCTTTATGTGTCTGTAGGCTTGTTTTGAATCCACGGTGTAGGCGACATCTTGCTTCGAATTCACACCCAACATTTCGTTCAGAATGATATGATTCAGGATACTAACGTTGAACTGCCGATAAGATTGGCCTCTATTCGCGGGCATCATGGTCTGAAGCGAAACGCCTTCCCGTTGTCTTAGTACCACCAATAAGGCTTCTTCCAAGCCCAGGATCCCCAAACAGCTATCAGCCGGCAGCTTATAGCTGCCCCCTTCTAAGGAAATAGAATTAAGCACGAACAGGTCGTCGAGCCGATCTCTCAGCTGAGCCAATCTGGAAGGCTGTATGTCACGCACAAGTCTGTGCAGCGGTAGTATAACCAGGCCGGGGTCAGCAAAGTCAACCAATTCCATCATCACATAGTTGAAAGCCTCCTGGCCAGGCAGAGATTGGTTCACTTCGTTGACAATCCCAGGCGACTCATGGGAACCAGACTGCTCTTTCATCCTCTCCTCTCGGTAAGCCAGTGCTGTCTCGTACCGGTGATGCCCATCGGCGATGTAAAGGCGCTGACGAGATAGAGCCCGAGTAAGCTGCAGCCTGGTCTCAGAATCAGTTATCGCCCATACAGTATGAGCTTCGCTAGAACCTCTGAGAGATGTCTTCATTTCTGGCAATGACACTAGTGGTTCCCCTTGCGCTACGTGCGACAACATTCGGCTGATTTCAGGCTCAGAACCGTGGTAGAGACAAAGCAAAGGGCTCAAATTGGCTCGACACGCTCGCATTAGTTGCAGGCGATCACTTCTCGCCTTGCGAGATGTTTCTTCGTGGGCATATATTCCATTGCCCCAAGGCTCAAGCTTAACGCGAGCCAGCAGCCCACGCCTTACCCTCTTCTCGCCTGCATAGTCAAAATGATGGTCATGCAGATAGAAGCTGGGCGTGCTATCAAGTTGAAGAATTCCTTGCTTCAGCCATTCGCGAAAGGTCGCAGCCGCTCTCTGGTAGCCGTCAGTCGTAGATTGTGAGCTGTGGGCAGGAGATTCCAGACGAACAGCATTGTAGTCGCTTTTGCGGTAACAGACTCTTTGTTCTTCTGGCGTGATGACATCGTAAGGTGGGCAAAGAACCCGACGTAGATCTCTCACAATTCTTTGATTGTAGCGTATCCCGGGAAACGGAGAGACTTCCATCTACCTAAAGCCCTGGTTGTTGAGGATCACCGGACCTCGCCTGGCTCGCTCCTGTGCGAATGACAACATGCACCCCGTTCAGAGCAGGTCGCTTATACATCCACCAGCAATAAGAACTTCCTCGTTAACAGCACACGATATGCTTGTTCGCCCGAAGAACTTTGTCCAGGATCTGCGATGCTACACTGATGGCCCCGGCATTCCATGGTGAAAACGCCCTATGGCCGCTAAACTCAACCGGTGCCAAGAAGTTGCGACACTACCTCGCTGACTTCTTTGCCGTCAGCTTTGCCTTTGAGTTGAGGCATAAGCTGAGACATGACCTTGCCCTTGTCGCTGGGCCCCTTCGCTCCTATCGAACCAATCGCCTGACGCGCCGCCTCCGTGATCTCCTCTCGGGTCATCTGCTCGGGGAGATACCCCATGAGGACAGCTAGCTCTGCTTCTTCTTGCGCTACCAGGTCACCCCGATTCCCCTGCCCAAACGCTTCGATGCTCTCCCGACGACGTTTTACTTCTTTCGAAATAACCTCAACTACCTTGCTGTCATCAGCCGGCTTCTGCTGTGCAATTTCGGCATTCTTTATCTCCGACAGCAACAACCTGAGCGTAGAAATTTCTACTTTCCGTTGTCCCTTAACCGCCTCCTTAAGACATTCCTGGAGGCTATCCTTCAGCGCCATTTCCTAGCTATCTAGAACTCTTCCGTCTTTTCGCTGCCGCTTTCTTCTTCCTCTCCTCACTGGGTTTCTCATAATGCTTGCGGCGCCGAACCTCGGCTAGGATGCGGTCTTGCTGCACCTGCCTGTTGAATCTACGCAGCAGGGCCTCGAAACTCTCGCCTGAACCAAGCTTCACATCGGCCATATCAAAACAAGGTATTGTACCCCAACGACCAGAGCATGTCAATCACACGGCCCGAATCACCCAGAATCCAACGAGAATCCGCGAAATCCGCTCGGCCGCCAACGCACGAAGCAATTTTCGTGTCCCGTGAAAAGGAGAGTATCGTCTGATTGCATACACAGGAGGTTGCAAAAGGCTGTAATTTTATATAGGCTTATCTGGTAGGTATACACCATTTTGTTCTAGTTACCGAACTTTGCGGGTTTACCCTTTCAGATCTGATAGTCCAGGGTTACTCTGGAGAGGTGACCGAGAATGAAGAAAGACACCGAGCATAAGAAGACTGTCAATCCTGGTGCCTCCGATTTGAGTTCAGCGGCCCAAGGAAGTGACATTGAGAAGTATTATGATGATCTTGTCGCTTTGAGCCGTGTCTCGGCGGCGATCAGCGGTCTGCATGATTTGGATGCCATCCTCAGGATTGGCTTGGAGAACGTGCTCAACATCATAAATGGGGCCGTCGGAGGGATTATGCTCCTCGATGAGGCCGGCCAGGTGCTTCTGTATCGCGTCTATCACGGCCTCTCTGACAAATATGTTGAGGAAATGCGCCTTGGGCTCGGCGAGGGAATCGCAGGGAAAGTAGCCCAGAGCGGCAGGTCGGTGCTGCTAGAAGACATCTCAACGGAACCAGATGCCGCTCGCGTCGACCTTGTAGCCCTGGAAGGTCTAAGGGCTTTTGTCAGCGTCCCTCTACGAGCGAAAGATAACGTTCTGGGCGTAATGAATGTTGCTAGCCATGTCCCGCATCGCTTCACTAAAGAAGATGTGCATCTCCTGCACTCGATCGGTGATCAACTTGGTACCGCCATCGAGCAAGCACAACTGCATGAGCGACTTCGAAAAGCACGGGAGAGATTGCGGAGACTCGCACGGCAGAACCTCGTAGCGGAGGAAGACGAACGGAGAAGGATTGCACGCGAACTGCACGACGAGACCAGCCAATCGCTCTCCGGAATAGCACTCCAGTTAGAAGCGCTGATTGAAAAAGCAGCAAACTCTGATAATCAAGATGTTGAATTAGTCACTGCTCTGAAGAAAGTCCAATCGTTGACAGTACAGGTCCACAAAGAAGTAAGTAGGGTAATTTCCAACTTACGCCCGGCCTTGCTAGACACTGTGGGCTTAGTCGCTGCTATTCGCCAGCATGCCAAGAATAGGCTTGACCCCTTGGGCATCAGCGTAACGATAGAGGTTAAAGGGACCGAGGTACGACTCCCACCCGATGTAGAAGCCGCCCTCTTCCGCGTTGCTCAGGGAGTTATCGGTAACATTGCCGAGCATTCTAAGGCGAAGAATGCTTCCATAGTGCTGGTGTATCAGCCGGGCGAATTCTCGCTGGGAATCAGTGACGATGGGCAAGGGTTCGATGTCTCCAAGATCACTGATGTGGAGGAAAGTGGGCGAGGCCGCGGATTGTTCAGTATGAGAGAAAGGATCGGCTTTCTCGGCGGCACCAGCAGCCTTGAGTCCAAAATTGGAGTAGGAACTAGCGTCTGGGCCAAGATCCCGATAGGTCAAGATATTGGATACGGCGAAAATAAGAGTACTGGTAACTGATGACCATGCCATAGTACGGGATGGAATTCGTGCCTTGCTTGCTCTCACGAGCGACATAGAAGCAGTAGGGGAGGCTACTGATGGTAGACTGGCATTGGAGATGGTCAGAAAGCTTATGCCCCACGTAGTACTCATGGACATAGTCATGCCTGTTATGGATGGACTTGAAGCAACCCGTCGAATACACAGAGAGTTCCCGGAGATAAAGGTGCTTGCACTCACCCAGTACACCGACAGAGAGTACGTAATCCCGGTTATCGAAGCCGGAGCCAGTGGTTTTGTCAGCAAAGCAGCTGCCTCCTCAGAGCTTACTTCAGCTATACGATCCGTGTATGACGGGGATTCCTTCCTGTCCCCATCCATAGCCAGACTGTTAGTTGAAGATTATCGACAGCTTGCCAGAGTGGGGAAAGATAAGGATACCTTCGAAGAATTGACTGATCGAGAGAGAGAAATACTGAAGTTGCTGGCGGAAGGCCATTCCATTCCGCAGATAGCCCAGATGCTGCTAATCAGTCCCAAGACCGTGGAAAGACACAAGACCAACTTGATGGCAAAGCTAGATATACATAATCGCCTTGACCTATTCAAGTACGCCCTGCGCAAAGGAATTATCGTCGTCTAGAATCATTGGGCCTCACTCCCAGCCACACCCTTCATCTGCTGCCCACCGTCGACATTGAGTACTGTCCCCATAAATGGTGGGCCAAATCGGGAAAACTACGGCAATATTCCCCTGACTTTTGGGGTGAACGCCTCTATCGGTTTGTTGAACTAGGCCATTATACTTAGTACCAGAACAAAAGACACTCGAGAGAATTTGTGCTCGGCAAGGGGGTGAGAAATGCAAACAGACATTAGCATCCTATTAGTGGACGATGAACCTGATTTTGTTGCAGGCATCCAAAGTGAACTAGAGGCAAAAGGTTGGCGGGTCCTTACAGCCAGCAACAGGCCACAGGCAGAAGACGTCGCTCGTCATGAAAAACCTGACCTGATTATCTTGGGCACCATAGTCCCACGCGGAGATGCCTTTCGGCTACACCAGTGGTTCAAGCAGAGCCCCGACTTCAAGGAAGTGCCTCTCATTGTAGTCGATGCCGCACCGGAAAAGCGCGTGGCCAAAGGGTGGCGCACGGATGA
>Ga0180433_10003928_pt1 | contig 21310 bp, 21 predicted proteins | sample SS_ome_8_FD_132980 | JGI IMG/M metagenome (GOLD analysis project Ga0180433, IMG submission 132980) | Hypersaline lake sediment archaeal communities from the Salton Sea, California, USA - SS_1_D_1 metaG | ecosystem: Environmental > Aquatic > Non-marine Saline and Alkaline > Hypersaline >... | reverse complement strand
TTATTAATTTTTGTGGTCATAATATATATTAATATAGCTAGCAGTTATTAACAATCTCTAAATTAAATAACTGGTTATTAACAAATTATTCTTAACCCATAGTACCAGTTATTAACTGGATTATCAGCCTATCTATAAAATAGTTATTAACTTTTTAACTAATAATATATATTATTGCAAACGAAAATTTTTTTTGCCCTAATTATTAACTTTCTTTGTTCCAGCAGTTTTTTGCCAAAAAACACCTGTCTCTTTCACCCCCTCATTAATTACGTAGTAATTAATGCCCTAAAAAATTGTTTTGAAATTTGTTATTAACTGTTTTTTAGTTTACCCTTATAACGAGTTATTAACTTTTTCCTTATACTAATAAGATATACCAAGAATATCTTTGCAGAGGGTAATTAATAACTTAATAACTTCCCTCTGCATACGATATTTCCATTTTTTAAAAAACTATTTAAGATAAATCTCCATTCTATCGATGAGGCAAAGAGGGCTATGAAAAAATTATTTGCAATCTTTATATGTTTGGTATTAATGAGTACCATAACGACAAAGGCAGAGAAACCGGACACCGATGAATATGTTATTATGATTGGTCCGCCACATGCACCAAAAGACCAATGCGAAGTTGTAAAAACAATCAGTAAAGAAGATGCTTTCGCTTTACGAGATGTATTGTCAAACGAAGGAACAGGGCTTCGAAATCTTAAGCAAAAATTCAACTCGTTAGCCAAATACGACATATTTCCTGAAAACTTCATAGACAAGCTCATCACCAAATACTATGGCGAATCCTATCCACTAGATGGAGGTATTATTAATGGTGACCCACGACTAAATCTTGGATTACACATTTACCTGTTTTGTTCTTTCTATTCCAGAAACGTATTCCTTAACTTCCCAACACAATGGATATCAATGCATGAACGAGTACGACTTAACGACCTTATCCATTTGAAAGAAGACTGGGCGGAAATCATGGAAAACGTTACAATCCTTGGATATCTTACATACATTCCTTCCCAAGTTATTCTCGGAGCTCCTACAACCGTTTATCTATCACTCGGGCTTCTATGCATGACCCCTAGCACTTTCGGCTTTACAGGACCATTTATCGGCTTTTACTTTTCAAAACTAACGGCAGGCATATATTGCTACAACGCAGGAAACGATAGCGTACCACCGCCTGAAACACCATTCTTCGATATTGAATTTGGTATTTCTCCTCTATCAGCACAAATGTATCTTCAAGGAGAGGAATGGGTAAGATAGTAGGTTAGATGCTTTCTAACCATTTCTTTTGTTTTTTCAAGCTACGTTCTTTAGCTAGCGCTTCACCGATAGTTTGGTCTATGCTTCTTCTACAAAAATTAATCTTACATCTTTCCAAAGCACTAGACAATGGTGTTTTTGTTTCAAAATTACTATTTCTCAAACTGTTTAAAATCTTATAATCATGAAGAACTTCGGTACCACAACACTCACAACCATCACCAGCAGATATATCATTATCAGCACTAAAGAATTTGATATCATGTTTTTTTCCTAACTGAACAGCCAAATCGGTGTATTCCTTTTTCTTTCTTGTTAGTAATTCCCAATCGCTACCTGTTCGTTGTTCCTTTTTATATGTCTCACGGATATCATATCCAAGATAATCACTAATCTCTTTCAATATCATTTGTTCTTCTTTCATCATAGATATTCTTACCTTCAATCCTTCCATGTTGAAAGCCCAACACCCTGCTTCCTTTATTCCTTTAACGAGGTCAGGCAAATCTTCTAGTATCTTTGGATAAATGGCAGGCTGAATCTTTACCATAGCATTAATCCCTTTCTTTGTTAATGCCTTAATGGATTCAAGTCTTTCCGAAGCTGACGGCGCATTCGGTTCACAAACCTTCAAAAAACCCTCATCCGTACTTATCAACGTAACAGCTACTATCCAGTTCGGATTATCTATATCCATTTCATCAAAATAATCAGCCAGTATGGAAGGATTCTTTGTCTGTATTTCTGTAGGATAATCATATGTATGCAATACCTTAAGCATATCAAAAGTAACATGCTCTTTTCCTTCAACCAATGGAAAAGGGTCAGATGTTGCTCCTATTTTTAATGGGATGCATTCTTTGAACGCCACCTCTTCTCCCTTATCATAGTTATAATCAGCTTCCATTGTTCGTTTTATCCACTTCTCAAACAAATCTGGTCTATTTCCCACTAGATATGTAAAAGGTTTTTTTGTTTTTCTTCTATGAAAAGTTACAATATCACGAGCAAAGCAATATCTACAATCGTACATGCAACCCCGATATGTATCCATGTGATACGGTATAGGACATATCCTAAATTGCGACGTCAACGATGGTTTCCAAAATCTACGTTCCATCTTCCTCAAACATACAATGAATCACGACTTATAATACTTACTTTTTTTTAAAAATTAAGTAAATGTTTTATACCCTATTTCTATTCTATTTACAATGGATTGTGAGGACATTCGTTTTATAGATTTATTTGGTGGTATAGGCGGTTTTCGTCTTGGTTTAGAACGAGCCTCGCCTCGCTTCAAATGTGTTTGGTACTGCGACAACGACAAGTACGCAGTCCAAGTCTACAATAAACAATTCAACGAGTATCACAAGCCAACCGACATAAGGAAGGTAAAAACAAATGAAATACCAGAATTCGATATGTTATGTGGTGGCTTTCCTTGCCAAGCATTCTCAATTGCTGGAAAGCGGAAAGGGTTCCGTGATACCAAGGGAACGCTATTTTTCGAAATTGCAAAAATTCTTAATGACCGACATCCTCCATATCTGTTGCTTGAGAACGTCAAAGGACTACTCAATCACGACAACGGGTCGACTTTTCGAACAATCCTTAGAACGCTGGACGAATTGGGGTACGATGCAGAATGGCAAGTGCTTAATAGCAAATACTTCGGCGTACCCCAAAACAGAGAACGAGTGTTCATTATCGGATATACTGGAAGAAAACGTGGACTCCAAGTATTTCCTCTCGGAGAAATCCATAAAGGGAATATTACAACACAAGAAGAAACACAAGGAGATGGGTCATGGCTTCGGAGCCACAATAAACAAACGGCAAACACCCTGAGTGCCCGCTACTACAAAGACGGTAGTGAAATACTCATTGAGGAAAACAGAAAACAAATCGTTTCTGCCCAACGCATAGGTCAAGAGGGCGAACTCCGCACCTACGATGACATATCACCGACCATTCAGACACCTAGCGGTGGCGGGCATCTTCCAATGGTACTCGCTTGGTCGCAATCCCACCGTGACTACAAAGACGAGCCCGAACAACGCATCAAACTCGGCGAATTCAACACCCTCAACACAGGCGAAGGATGCAGAAGCCAAAGCACCCAGAACTTCGTATTGAAAAAAGCCGTAGCCCTCACAGAACGCCGAACCGACAAAGCCAAAGCCATACGAAAGCAACACAGGAAGGAAGGCATCGATTGGTGTCCCCGCCGTGAAAAAGAACTCATCCCCCGCTCCGACAACAATGCCAACTGCGTTACCGCTGGTATTTCAAAAGAATCATTTATCTACGAAATCGAACAAGAGATGAAACAACTATCCGGCAATATCCGCCGTTTAACGCCCAAGGAGTGCGAAAGACTACAGGGCTTCCCCGATGATTGGACTAACATTCAAATAAGCGACACACAACGCTACAAACAACTAGGGAACGCCGTCACTGTAAACGTCATTCAAGCCATAGGTACAGCCTTCCTTAACAAAATCGACACCGACTTCCAACCCCCGCCAATAAAATTCGGCACACCCAAAACCCTAGACGACTTCTTTTAATCAATTCTTATTTCTTCTACAAAAACAAACCCATCCCTAGTATAACCCACATCTTCCATTTCCTGAATCAATCGGGTATCAAAAATCGGACACACAACATGATAACCATTCGGTGTGGCGATTTCTTCAACGATAGGTACATTATTCCTTCGCAGGATTTCTTTTACGCTATTAATCGTTTCCGGCTTTTTTGTATCAATATCAATAAGGATATTTTCTTTAATCGGATTATTCATTAACGCCTTTTTCCACAAGGTTTCAATCCGATAATCATACGACCCATCCGTATCTATGAGATGCTTCATCATCCATATCCTAGCTCGCTTCAGATTCCTCGGATTCACAGTCCGATGTATCCGCCACACACCCGCATGAAACGATATCCTCAGTTTAAGTAAAGCCAAATCTATTCCTTCATCACGGACTACTTGATGAAAACAAAGCTCTCTATGATTAGCCACATCACGATTGGTCTTATTCCTTCGCAACGCCAAATAAAGATGAAGCGACTCCGTTGGTTCTATTCTTTCTTTGTTATCAGACATCTCAATCAGCAACAACATTTATTATCTTCGTTTCCACTTCAACCTTTTCATCCTTCCACCGAATGAATTGTTTAATCAGCCCATAATACTTCCATCTATTCTTCATTATAAACATCACGAAACCATTACAAACAACCAGTGTTTTATCGTTATCCAACTTCATCATCACACAACCTAAACCATTTCCATAATAAATACTTTTTCAGGGATTCCAAAAATTAATAAATCATATTCCCTTAATAGTAATAACTTTTTAAATCAAAACCATTAAAAAATCATTTTCTATACCACTTATGGTGGTGAGTTGAATAAAATCTATTTTGGTGACAATCTAGATGTTTTAAGAAAACACATCAAAGATGAAAGTGTAGACCTTATATATCTAGACCCTCCTTTTAACAGTAAAAGAGCATACAACATTGTTCATAATAAAGAGGCACAATTTAAAGCATTTGATGACACATGGCATTGGACTGATGAAACTGCTGTACAATATGAATATCTTCTAAAACATTCAACTACAAGTGTTGCAAATACAATTTCTTCTTTTCGTACAATGCTTGATACTAATAATATGATGGCGTACCTAACTATGATGACACCGAGATTAATGGAATTACATAGGGTTCTCAAAGATACAGGTAGTATCTATCTTCATTGCGACCCAACAGCATCACACTATCTAAAGATAATCATGGATAACATTTTTGGAATCAAAAATTTTCAAAATGAAATTGTGTGGTGTTATAGAAGTGGAGGAGCAACGAAAAAAAGATTCAGTAGAAAACATGATGTTTTATTCTTTTACTCTAAGGAGTATAAAAAATTTAATTACAATTGTATTAAAGAAAGGGTATACTATGATAAACCTTTTTTCTCACCTGAACAAGATGAGGAAGGAAGATATTATGCTGATGTTTTACCTGTTGATTGGTGGACTGGGATTCAACCTGTATTAAATTTATCTAAGGAAAGAACAGAATACCCAACTCAAAAACCCCTTGCTCTTTTAGAACGAATTATCAAGGCATCGTCAAATAAAGGTGATATTATATTAGACCCTTTTTGTGGTTGTGCTACAACAATGATTGCATCCGAGAAATTAGGTAGACAATGGATAGGTATAGATATAGTATATCAATCGGTTGTTCTGCTAAAGGAACGATTAAGAAAAAATTCTATATTTAAAGCGGAATACTCAGTAGAGGGAGAACCAACAACTCTTGAAGGAGTAGAATCATTAATCAAAGAAAGAGGAGAATTTCGTTTTCAGGATTGGATTATTGGTAGAGTAAAGGGAGGTATTCCAAACGATAAAAAGACAGCAGATAAGGGTGTAGATGGTCTTTACTTTTGGGAAGATGCTAAAAGAACAAAGAAAGCAATTATATCCGTAAAGAGTGGAATAGTTCATCCTTCTGATATCAGAGATTTAGCAGGAACAGTAGACAGTTCCAAAGCAGATGCAGGTATATTTTTAACATTAAAAGAACCCACTCCTAAAATGAAAGAAGTATCAAATAGTTATGAGTTTATTTATGATTGTATGGGCAAAAGATATCCAAAGATACAAATTCTAACAGTACAAGAAATATTAGATAGAAAAAAACTAAATTTACCATAATTAACTAATCAGATGTAATTATATCCAAACCCTTAACAGATGTAATTACATACTTTTATTCAAATAAATTTCAAATCAGCACTGTAGAAAGGTTTAAATATATGCTAAACATATTATTATTCTATGTCGCAAATAAAACAAAAAACCATAAGAGAACTAAAAGCAGACGATAAGAAGCCATTACCACATGGCAACAAAACCATACGGCTAACAATCGCTTTTTGGGCATCAAAAGATTGTCTTAAGATAGCTCGACCAAGCGGTGTGGTGTATATCCAAGCCAACAGAAGCAGAGGAATCCAGAACAAGGATAATTTTTTAGCTCATTTTGACGACCCATCGGAAATACCAAGAGCTGCAAAAGAAGTTCTAAAACACTCAAAGATTGCTTTAGTAAAAGAAGAAGACGAAGTATAATCATTTCACAACATAGAAGGAAAACAACATGACAGAAGAAATAGAAGTAAAAATAAAACACAACGGAAAAACCTACTCAGGTCGGTTAGTTGAAGAACCTGAACCAATACCTACACCGGAAGAAATCGAAGCAACAGAAACGCCTGTTGAAGAGCAAGTAGAAGCACCTGTAGCAGAAGCGGAAACCAAGCCAAAATTCAAAGCCCAAACCATTAAAACAATCAAGCTTACAACCAATAAACCTCTTCGGTTTAAGAACTACTTCAACACACCTAGAAAAGAGTAATCTTTTCTATTTTTTTAAATCTTTAGCTTCTTTTGTGTAAAACCTTTTAATCACTAATGCTAAAGGAATTACTTTTGTTTGTTTCATAGCTCTTATTTTTTTATTTGCTCCCTAATTCATCCATTATTTGGTCTATAATGGTAGTAGTATATTTTATGTGACTATTCGCAGTTTCAATAAACTCATTTGCATTATTGATTGATTGTACTCCTTCAGCATATCTTTCTTCGGAAGCGTAATAGTAACTTCGTTTTAAAGAAAAACAAGCATTACGTACATTTGAAATTACTATAACCATTTCATCTTGTACATCTATATACAATCCAGTTGTAACATACTTGCTGTTATTTAATTCAATATAACAAAAATCATCATATCTCTCTGCAAAATTAGCCTCTAATTCTTTGAAAAACTCACTTGTGAGGTTTGATTCCGGTTCTGTGTTTACTTTGATAGAACACTGTTTTGTTTCATCAAAAAAATTTGTTATATAATCCAGCGTATCAAGAGTAAACGACATATACTCTCTATTTTCATTATATCCACATGATAGACAATTTTTTTCAGTCAGAGTCCATTGACCATCTAAAAATGTGTAGAGGTCTTCGTTTATGCATTTAATTTCTCCTTCTTCATGCCCTATACACCCCATGAGGCTTACAAGAAGCATAATAGCAGAAACCACGATTATTATTATTTTTGACATTTATTTCTCCTTATTTACAACATAATTTGCTCAAGCCTATACCACAGCAAATCGCAATTATCAATATAATAAATGCTAATACCATTTCATGCCTCCTTTTTTAATTTCCTTATTACTACAATTTCTGCAAAAAGTGTTACGCAAATAACACCTAATGTAATCACTCTAACAATTTCAGGTACAGGCAATAATTCAGCATACACAGCAACGCCAAACCCCCCTGCCATCCCCGCAATAAACCTTGAATTATTCGATACATTCTTAAATTGACCTATCACCCAATTAAAACAACAGATAGCCCCTAAAACACTACTTACGAGAAAAACAACAGTAAGATTAAATGTATATGCTTCCAGCATCCAAAATGTACAAATAGCAATAAACGCAGCAACAATGAGACCTGAACATCGAGCGCATACTTTATATCCTCTGATTGTGTAGTAATGTGATGGATTAGAACCATGCATTTTTTCAAACACAAACAAAGGGACATCAATTATATTCACTTTTTCACCCAACTAATTCAGGGAAAAGATTTTTGACGATTTTTTCTGTTGCCTGTTCTTGTGTTTCAGTATACTCAGTAGCTTCCCAAGCACTCTCACCATTCGTATGGTAGGCATCTCTAACTGTTTTTAGAATATCTGTTCTTGTCCAATCTTTTACTTCTTTTGTCTTATGATTGAGTATATGTTTCCCATCATCGTCTGTTTTCCACGCAATCACAGATACTATTTCTCTAATACCTATACCAAAAGTGATTCTCATTTTGTATTTGATTGAACCATCCTTATATCGATATAGTTGCATGATTAGTTTGATTGAACCATCGTTATATCGATATAGTTGCATGATTAGTCCTCCTGTACATTCTTTTCCATTCGTTTTATACTTCCATATAAATAATAATAATATGATATTTAAATATATTCATACAAATATAAATACCCAAATGTTAATAACCTAAGAAAATATAATACTAACCTAAGAAAATAATAAAGGGAGAGAAAGAAAAATGCCTCAAGACGGAGATATAGTATATGGAGTTTGCCCTGCATCAGGGGTATATAGTGCAAAAGTATACCACAAGGGCTTTTGGAGAAGCTATTGGGTCTGCACTTGTGGTTGTGGAACAAAAACACCAGTACCACATACGGATGATTAAAATGAGAAGAATAGACTCTTCATACCATAATGCTCGTACTAGAGAATCAGAAGAATCCTCAGATACCTATGTTCCATCCGAAATTACGGGGTGGTGCAAAGATAAACGAATGATGTGCACTTTTGTACTTGTACGCTCAACTAGAAACGAAAACAAATATGTTGGAACTGGTTGCTCGAGGTCTTGCCCAAAACAACGTTAGGTCATTCTTTTATATGTAAGTTATAAGTTAAGAATAATATTCCTCTACCAGCAATTTCAAAAAAATAATCATTTCCTATCTGCAAATAAATCGAAAAGATAGGCAAGAACAAACCTTCTATTACAATTCTACTATAATCATCAAATTCTATGTTATTAAAACCAGGCAGTATAACCCCTTTTGTATCAATAATAATAGGCGTTTCTTCATTTATCCTATTGATGTCTATGACAACTCCAAACCCTCCATAAACTGTTACTATTGGATTGTTTGTTGGTTCTGGGTCAGCTTGTACGGGCAATGATGTGCCTACCAGCATTAACACACATAAAACAATCGCTACTTTTTTCATATATATTTTAAATTAGTATGGATTAATAAATTTTTGGGTTTATTAATTTCATAAAATATTTATAATTCATATGTGTTTCTTTTTTTGGTGAGGAAATTCTCTGGACTCCAGAGTATGATAAAATTTTAAAAGAAAACTATGAAAAAAATAGTTGGAATATACAAGAATTACTTGAGATAGGTTTTACTCCCTCTAGTATACTTACTCGGGCATATCGTTTACGAAAAAAAGATAAGACATTTCCTAAAGCCAATCATCTTCATTTACCTCCAATCTCTGAGAAAGAAACAATTTCTATTATTAAAAAAAGATATGGAAAATTAAAATCTCCTTTTATCAATGCTTATAATGAAATCTATGTTGAATGTGAAAGAGGACATAGATTCGGTATAACACCTATGAAATTATCTAGAGGAAGTTGGTGTCCAAGTTGTTATCAATTGGACAGACAGAATAGAGTTATCATTACACCTAAACTAAGAGAAATAATTGATGGTTTATTGTTAGGTGACGGTTCGTGTCTTCTAGGAGACAAAGGAGCTAAGTGTAGTTATATACTCTATTCATGCACCAGTAGTTTAGACACTATAGCGTATATTTCACAAATATTACAAGGTAACGGAATCAATCAATGCGGTAAAATATATCAAGTTGATAAAAAGAGTGGTATACCTAGAAGTCGTTATAATTCAAGATGTTATCGTGATTTAAATGATATTAATGATAAATGGTACCTACATGATAGAAAATTTTGTCCATTATGTGAAATTTATTATCAAATAAAACAAACAAACTGTAGTAGATGTAATACACAACTAGCTAGAAAAATTATACCAAGAGACATTCAAATTACTCCTACAACACTATTTTTATGGTTCATTGGTGATGGAAATTATCAAGACAAGCCTGTTTTTACTTTACATACTAATGCTTTTCTTAGAGAAGACAATAAATTCTTAAAATCAAAACTAGCAGAAATCGGTCTAGAATTGAATTACTATAAACATAATATTTTATCTACATCAAAAAAATATATAGTAAAAAGGTGTTTTGAGTACATGAAACAATCAGAACATTACGAAAAGATAAAAAAAATTTATTCAGGAACCACTTATTATAAAAACAAATTTCCTGAAGATGATAGTGTTTTTGAATATAAAATAAACCGTAAATACCTATCAAATCTATAACATCTTCAATTCCCCCCCTTAACAACGGGAAGGATAAATAATCGTTATATAATTTTATGCAATAGGGAAGGATATATAGTAATATTTATTGATATAGATTTATATAGTTTCCTAGACAATTCTAATCCAACCATAAATAAAATGGAGGTGACGAGAGAGATGAAAGCACAATTTGGCTTCATCGGTCAAGGTGACTTTACAGGGCGACCTGTATCGAATAATCGGGCAAAAACGGTGAACCTCTCACCAAGTACGAGAAAACACCGTGCTAACTTCGCTGTTAACAAAGCGGAGCAGTGTAACGCATACTCCCTGAAACCAACATGTTGGAATATAATGGGGGCACGAGTGTCCGACAACTCTCGGGGAGAGTTGGTGATGTATGCTGAACTCTATGGTGACATAGAGAACTATGAGATAAAAAACTCATAGGATAACAAAATTGTGACCCAGGAGCAATCATGGGTAGATTTGCTATGCCCCTTCATATGGCAACATATGTCGAAAATCGGGGAAAATCGGTAGAACTCCCGAGTGGACAATACCGAGGTAAGGTGTGCCTTAACAAGTACATCCACCGTAACGCATACCAAGTGAAACCAGTAATGGAATATAATCTTGGCAAGAGTCCCCGACTTCCATCGTATGGAAGAAAATGTATGCTGAACTCTACGGACAGAAACAACGTAGAGAACTATGAGATAAAAAACTCGTAGGATAACAAATTGGTAGTTGTAAGCCTTATCATCCTTGCAGTTGGTGTGTTCGCATTTTTCGTAACGCTCAATGAGGTTACGTTAGTTGCAGACAACAGCGATACTGCAAATGCAGTGGCAAACGTATCTCAGACTGGTAACTCCGTATTCAACATCATTGGTATAGTGTTGATTATCGGTGCTATCATGTCAATTGTCGGTCTAGTCTACAACTATGTCCGATAAGCGTAGATACATATTCCGACAAAACCCGAGAACACCTCCCAGAGCGTGTTCTCTCTTACTTATTTTACGGAGGAAAAAAATATGGATTTTCAAGGCATGCCCGCTATGGTGATGACTGCCGTAGTATGCTTAATCATGCTAGCAGTGGGAACTTTTGCGTTCATGGTTACTTCTAACGAGATAGGTATCGATGAAACCCAAACTCAGTACTTTCCGGTTTCAGACCCAACAGTTGCCCATAAATGTAGTCTCAACTATATGCCCGCAAGTATAACACTTGTGCAAAAGTATGATGGCTTCACATGGACTACTGTTAGTTCGAGCTACTATTCGGTAGATAACAACGTAGTAACCGTACAACCAGGCGGAATGAGCTAATCAACGAGGTTTCATATGCAAACCTTCTCTGATTTTTTTAAAAATAATAACAGCAAGAGAATAATTACTATCACGTTAATTTGTTTCTTAATCGGAACGTTCTTTATTCAATCGCATTATCAAGCAGGTGCTCCACCCCTTCCATATGATTGGACTACATCATCAAATGTAGATACCTATGGAGCGGGCAGTCCCTACAGCGCTGGAATGTATTTTAAAAATGATACCAACGATTATTGGTACTTCTATATCAACAATGCACACGACCTTGGCTGTAAACACAACACAACCGCTACCGCCGACAACCCACCAAACTTCTCAGGTTCCGCTACAACACTTGATGGTGACCATGATGTTTACAGAATAGACTATGTATTCAAAGTGCCAAACGGTTCTATTTACATTTATTACATAACAATCAACAAAATGCAATATTGTCAATACACAGATGGTTCTTGGGGTTCACCTAAAGAATGTACAGGTTGTACTGGCATTTTATCACACGATGCTCAAGGATGTCAATGGGACGCTAATCCTCACGACCAATACTGGCTTTCTTATAGTACAGGCTCAGGCGCTTCTACTGCTTGTTATGTAAGAAATTCATCAGACGGCGTTACATGGAATGCTCCCGTACAGCTTGGCTCAAGCGGTCAACATGGATTAACCCTTACTGTATACAACAATGAATTATACGGGTTTTTTGGTTGTTCAAACGGTACTATTGGTTGTAGAAAATTCAACATTGCTACAGGATGGGGCTCAACAACATATCCAAAAGACGATGCCTACTCACGAGGATTCCTTCATTCCTGTTTAAACTACGATGATGGTGTTTATGTTGCCTATCGAAACGATTCTAATTCACCACAAACCATCGGCTACATGATTTACGATGGTTCATCATTCGGTACCGACTACACTTTTTGGGATGCAACAACCGATGAAGCAGACCCATTCATACCTCAATATTCCGATAACCGCATCAATCAACCATTCTGCTACGAAACTGCTGACACCACTTATATCCTTACATACAATTATTCAAACCTTGGTACCTCCACGTTTTCTGTTGGTGGTTTAGATGGCAATAACAGAATCACCTTTACAGGATATGGTGGAAAAAACGTATGGTCAAATGCAACTTCATATGGTACATTACAAATCATTACACAAATCAACGGCACCGATACCTGTTCTGAAATAGCAGTAAACCTTACTGCAATCAACCGAACTCAAGGCATCTTAAACACAAACATATCACTCGAATTTTCAAACGATTCTTCAACATGGTCTGGCAACACCGTGCAATATTCAGGCACCAACTGTACAATAAACGATACCATTTGGCAAGCACAATCATGGTGTAATGGTGCAAGTCCTTTTCCAATTGATGATTGGGATAACACTACTATTTATGTTAGATTCAAACTTAGCATACCAAACGGTGTACCTGCCGATACATACACCGTTGATACATGGAATGTGTGGTGGAAGACATAACGAAAAAACTACTAACCATACTCATTATGTTATGTTTCATAACCCTTTTTATTTTCAACACTAATGCCGAACTAACACATTTCGGCATGGGACAAATTTATGGTCCACAATCACCACAACTTTGGTATTATCACGGCACATATGACCGTGCTTATTTTGCTGGTGCTTACAATTTCGCAGGCGACACAGCCGTAGACCCTGTTGCCTATTACTACGATTACGACACCGACACTTGGTCAGCCAAAGTTCAAATCGCTACAGGTTCAGGTGATGACCACGGCGCTGCAGCCATTGTGGTTAACAGTTCAGGCTACTGCCACGTGTGGTATGGCGCTCATCATTCCCAAGTCCAATACAAACGAGCTACAATCCCTGAGAACATATCTTCTTGGGGTTCAGGAACAATGCCTTCCGATTCCTATTGTGAACTTCAACCTTTCATTAAACCAAACGATGAAATCTGGATGTTTTTCAACGACAACGTAGGTGATTATTTCTCATATACAAAATCAACTAACAACGGCACATCATGGAGTTCGGTAACAGCTGCTGTATCAAACAGCGGTTGTGGCTCCCGACACATTCTACCTACCGATGCACTTTACAATGAGCAAACAGGACGCATCCATATTGCTTGGACTAATTACGTTGGCGGTGACCGACAAAACCTTTACTACGCTTATACACCCGACAACGGCTCAACATGGTACAACGCTTCCGGCTCAAGCATGGGCAATCAAATTTCAGGTTGGTCTGAATGGTCATCATGTATGGCACACAATGCATCATCCAGCTACAACATTCCTTACAATTACGGTGCCAGCAAATATTTCGCTCAAAAAATGGACATCGATGAAAACGACAGACCTTGGATTGGTGGAGGCGGTTTAGCAACCGATGATTCCGCAACGTATCCAACCCTTTGCTGGTATAACGATTCAGGTTGGCAAATTCAGAAACCAACTGGTTCACAAATGACCAATAACCTACAAGGTACAAACCCTGATTGGCAAGGTGAAAACGAAGTTTACCTTTACGCACAATACAACACCTCCGGCATTGAAGGTGTTCATCGTTGTGGCTATGCCCGTTGCTATCTATACAAACCCTTAGACGATTCATGGGAACTCGCCAACAAAATGTCTACCACTTCATCAAATCACAGCGACTTTGCCCGAGTACGAAGCACATCGCTACAATTCCGACCTGACGAAGAAATGCGTGTTTGCGTCAGTTGTTATTGCAATCCTGACTATTCAATCATGCCCGTTTGGAGTTGGGGAGGAGCATGGAATACTACCGATGACGATAACATTTCCATTACGTCCATCAATAATCAACAAAACAACACCGTGCTTCATTCTTTACACCGCACCTTCAATTGGACAAAAATGGAAAACAGTGGCAGATATCAATTACAAGTATCCAACACATCAAACTTCGCCACGACATTCATCAATTTAACAAATATTTCTGCAAATAATGCCAGATTACTGGCAATGAAAGGCTGTTCCTATACCGAAAATGAAACCATAGTAACCTTCAGTTTACCTTACAAATACAACGTCACCTACCCAAATACACATTATTATCGTGTGAGGTCTTATGATGCGTAAACTTACAATCTTTCTTATCATATGTTTATCCATATCAGCGCTTGCTCCAACTTTCATTGGAGACCTACCTCATTTCGACCCACAACAAGCATCTTTACAAAAAATCAATTGGCAAACAAACAACACCGTTCTCAATACTGTAAACCGAACATTTAATTGGACGATTGATTATACCGCAGGTCGATATCATTTAGAAGTATCAAACTCTTCTGATTTTTCAACTGTTTTTATCAATCTAAGCAACATTTCCGCAAATAATGCTCGGCTTCTTGCGATGCCAGGTTGTTCTTACTCAGAAACCCAGCATGGTGTCTTATTTTCTTTACCTTGGAAATATAATGTAACATATCCAGGCACTCACTACTACCGTGTGAGAGCGTATGCTACGGGGACTTAAAATGAAAAAAATAATCGTATATCTAATCATATGTTTATTCCTGACAACCTCAATTCCTACTATATCTTCAGATGAGACTCCAACAATAGAAGGAAACGCAATCTACCTCGAAACGGATTCCTTCTTCCTCAAAGCCGAACCCCACACCATTTTCACCGATGGGTGGGTTGAGTTTGAGTACACCGCTCCGCAGGGTGTAGATGTTATCTGGAGCCCGCTTCCTCCAGATAACCCTCAAACCTTTCAGCATTGGAATGAAACTATAACAACCACCCACACCGAACAGCATTATGGCACATTCCCTCTTTATAACATCAAATATTATCAAATCCTCAACATCGAGAACTATTCCCAATACGATGTTGCTTGGGGAAATCAAAACAATACATTCCTTTACGAATTCTTTTTTAATCCTTTTAATTCATTTATCATTGCCTTTAGCAATCTAACCCAAACAAACGATGATTACATCCTTAAAGGATATTACGATGGTGAAACCATCACTTCAACCGAAACAATCCACCACGCCGAATGGGTATCAATCACCGACACATGGACACAATCAACCTATGCCTTAAAACCTTGGTACATCCTTGAAAACACCTCCTTCAAAAACATTCGTTTCTACGTTACTGTCGAAGGTCGTTATCATTGCGGTATCAAACCTGCCAATTCCCCAATGTCCGAAATGGAAATTCTACCTATCACTTACACAACACAAACCGATGACCCCGAACCAGAACCTGACGAACCCGACCAAAACGCAACAGAACCAAACCAAAATGAAAAACAAGATGATATACAACACTTTAGTCCCGCTTCATCATGGTTGAGTGATTGGCCTTATCGTAAAAACATCACTGTCACCAACAAAATAGGAGATTATCAAACATTCATTCGCCTATACAACACAACAGGTACTTACAATTGTTCTGGACTTGCTACAGATGAATTTTCAGATGTACGTTTTACTCGTCATGATGGAACAACATTGATTCCGTATTTTTACGAATATCAAAACGAATCTGTTGCTTATGTTTGGATTAACAATTCCTATAATGATACTAATCTCTATATGTATTACGGCAAACACGGCGTTTCCAATCGTTCCGATATCAATGCCACTTTCGATTATGGCGATGACTTTACAACCAATCCAATGGTCGGTACAACCAACACTACTTCGGGTAATGACCGCTTCATGTGGAAAGATATCGGCGCTGGTCGTAAAAGTTGTAAAATGATAACACAATTTTACGCTTATCAATTATCAACTACCAGTTCTTACGGCTCAGGTTGTGGTGTTGGATTGGCAAATGATTATTCAACCCCTGCATCTCGTGATTCCATACAAGTAAGATTTGATAATGACCAAGACGGCGGATTGGGTACAGGAAATAAAGCCCGTACCGAAAACTATGCTACAAACGAAGGTTCAACAACAGGAGATACTACCCTTCAAATCGACCAAGGATATTATTATATTACCCGACAATTTCTTATTTCAGGAAGCACCGACCACTTAACATATCGTAAACCTGACGATTCATTTGTTCAATGGAGTAATGTTTCTTCAAATGTTCCTGACGAAGTCCTTGAAGATATTGCTTTTCAATATTACTACCCTGATGGCACACCAGCCGAATATGATGCAACCTCTGATACATTACTTATCAAATCATCACGTAACGGTTATGTCCGTTTACGCTATTTGTATTGGGCAGTTGGTAAATACAATTCCGTAGAACCATCATTCGCTTTTGGCGCACAAGAAGCATTAGACAATGGTTGTACGTATTATAAAATAATTACAATAACAGGAAACAGAGAAGGATATCAAATACCTTTAACTTTATACAATGCGACAGGTCATCAATACAATTGTTCTGGACACGCAAATAATAGTTTTTCAGATATTAGATTTTTTCGAAATGATGGCACAACGCCTATAGATTATTTCATTGAATATTCAAATGAAACTATTGCGTATCTATGGTTTAATAATACATATAATGATACAACAGTAAGAATGTATTACGGAAACCGAGAATTATCTTCCATTTCAACTATAAATACCTTCCATTGGGGCGATGACTTTACATCCAATCCGATTTCTACATATACCAACGCTACAGTTAGTCCTGATACATACAAATACACTAACACAGGACTTTCATTTGAAAACATGACGTTTATTACAGGGTTTTACACTAATGATTTACGAACTGAATCAACTTTCTCTTGTGGTGTCGGCGCTTTAGTTACTAATCAATTTGACACATCACGAGATGAAATAATGTCACGTTATGATTGTGACGCTGATAAAGCGCCTGTTGGTGACGATGCAAAATTCACAAATGTAAACATAGATGAAGGCAGTATTTCAGGTGTAGAAAAAAAACAAATAAATGAATCAAAAAATTACATCACCAGACAATATCTTTCTACTACAGAATATCATAATATGTCTATTTTGGAAATCACTCAGAATTGGCGTTGGTTAAATAATACAGCCGATGTTCCTGACGAAGTTTTAGATAAATTTGCTCTCATGATGTATGAAGATTCATCATCTTGGGAAAATTGGTCATACGATGCGACAAATGATGTTATTACGATGAATATATCAAGACGCTCTGGCACAAACTGGAAAGGTTGGGTAAACATTAGCTATAATTACGCTGCTATCGGAAAATACAGCAAAGGCTATTCCCCGAGCTTATCATTTTCATCAGAAAAAGAGAATGCTGAGAAACCATCAGTCACAACAAATCCTATGACAGGAATTACTGATACCAACGCAACCCTTCGTGGTACTCTTGTATCTAACGGAACAGTAGACACAACCTGTTATCTAACATGGGGAAATGCTTCAACACCATCAATAGGAAACGAATCACAAGGTATTGTTGCTGATGGTGCATCATTCAATCATGATGCAACCAGTTTAGTTCCTGGTTCTTTATACAATTTTACTGCAAAAGCAAATAACTCAGAAGGTTGGGTATCAGGAGATACAACTCAATTCCTTACAAAACCTTCCCAGCCTACAAGTTTTTCATCAACTTCCGCAGTAGGTTATATCAATGTATCATGGGCTGAAACATCAGGAGCCGAAAAATATCTAGTCCGCTATCGAACTGACACCTATCCAACCACCGTTACTGACGGCACACAACTCTGCAACACCACCGACCTTTATTACAACACATCACTTTCTGTTGACACTTATTATTTCAGTATTTGGTCTTATACAGATAAATCTGGTAAATATCAATATTCCACCTACAACACTACAACTGGTTCACAAATACGAGCAACTGTTTGGCATAAAGTATCATTCGGCGGTTCTGCCACCATTCAATCAAACATACCTATTATCAGTGACCCATCACCAGTAAACGGTTCCAAAAACAATTACCTTAATCCAATGCTTCATATCACCGTTACAGACAATAGCAATTTCGATGTTTTCTGGTCATCATCTGATGATGCAACGTGGACTCCTTCAAACCTTTCACAAACAACAGGAACATTCTATCAACAATGTGATTTTGCCAACAACGGAGTAGATGATTATTTCTGGAAAGTAACAGTACATGATGATGAAGGAAACTGGGTCAATCGTACCTATGATTTCGAAACAAGAAGTTATACATGGTCAGCTTGGAGTAGTTGGTGGCAAATGGAGAACGATGTTTTCACATCGGTTTGGCATACACCAGCTAACAAACAAATCACACTTCCTCTTGAGTACAATGGAACATATAACTTCGTTGTACAATGGGGAGATGGCACATCCGACACCATTACTTCATACGACCAAGCAGAAAGAACGCACACATATCCTTCTGCCTCAACCGATTATGAAATGACAATTTCTGGTACAATCGTTGGTTGGAATTTCGAGCACGCCGTTCAAACAAACCGCAACGATATTCGAGAAATCAATAATTGGGGACCACTACGCCTCGGCAACAACGATTCTTATTTCAACGGTTGCAACAAATTACGAATCAACGCAACCGACAACCTTAACCTTACAGGCACAACCCGACTTAAAAACTCATTCGGTTATTGTTATCAAATGAATAACAGCGCTATTTCTAATTGGGATGTTTCTGCTGTTACCAATATGCAAGGTATATTCTATTATTGTACAAATTTCAATCAAAATATTAGTTCATGGGACGTCAGCAATGTTGTAACTTTCAACGATGCTTTTACCGCTTCAGGATTCAACGGATACATTAATAATTGGGACGTATCAAATGTTAAAATCTTCCGAGCAATGTTTGCTTATAATTCTAACTTTAATAAGCCATTAAACAACTGGACAACATCAAGTGCCACATCAATGGAACACATGTTCCAAAATTCTGTTTTCAATCAACCAATAGGTAGTTGGGATACCGCCAACGTTACAACTATGTCATATATGTTCTTAGATAATACAGTATTTAATCAAGACATCACTGGTTGGGATACTGGAAGCGTTGCTTCATTCCATGATACGTTCAAAAACAATGTAGCGTTCAATCAATCAATAGGTAGTTGGGATACATCAAGCGCCACTGATATAGTCGCAATGTTTTATGGTTGCACATCATTCAATCAAGACCTTACGGGTTGGGATACAGGAAACGTTACTGATGCTTGGAATGTTTTTGAAGGAGCAACAACATTCAACGGCAACATCACGAATTGGGACACAAGTTCCATGACAAACATTGGTTTTATGTTTAGAAATACAAGCTTCAATCAAGATATCACCGGATGGAATACCGGAAGCGTTACTACAATGGAAAGTTTGTTCCAAAATTCACCATTCAACTACGACATAGGAACATGGAACGTTAGAAACGTTACAAACATGAATAAAACGTTCACAAACGGTAATCTTAACACAACTAATTACGATAGTATTCTTATTGGATGGAATGCCCTTGAATACGTACAAGACGGCATAACCTTCAATGCAGGTGATGTATCATATTCCGATGATGCTGAAAGCGCTCACCAACGACTCGAAGACCGGTGGAATTGGACGATTCTTGATGCTGGTGAATCAATTGATGTGTCCTTACGACCAACAACGTGGATTATCGGAGAACAAACCATCGGCACATCAGCACAAAACAATTTCACCTTTTATCAAAATGGTAGCGACAACCTAGACCTTACTATCACCGTTAATGCAACAAACCTAACATTCGTCAATTATACAACTTGGGAATCACTCGCTAATAACCGCTATTGTGGTAACTTTACAACGGATAATTGGGGAAATGAAACATCAATTCAACCAGGCTATCCTGCTACATCAATTTTAAAATCTAACTTTTCTCCGGGCAACTTCCAATTCGGAATTCGATTTTGGATGCCCAGAAGTTTGTCAGTCCCTGATATAGAAGAAACATACGAGGTGATTATAACTGTATCAATTCACACATAACGGTAACTACTTCATTAGTTACAAAACAACGACCAAGACGGAAAAAGAACAAAATAGTCCCTATCTTGGAGGGTTACAAAGGAGATGTCACATGAAAAAAATACTAGCAATCGGCATCGCACTGCTCATGGTGAGTTTCCTGCCAATGAGTATGGCGGATGAAGAAATCAGTGGTACTTTTACACCAACTGGTGGTACGCTTTCCATTTCGGTAAACAACACGACTCCTGCTTTTGGTAGCATCAATTTAGGTGCATCAAGTCAGGTTTCCAATATCAACGTTACCAACGATGGAACCGTTAATGCATCAATCACTTGTACCGCTCAAAAAGGTCCTAATGATTGGGAACTTGTTGCTGGAACTAACAGTCCAACCGGAACGAACCAATTCTGCATTAACATGAATGTAGAAGGTGGCGGTTGGTTAGATATCCAAAGCCAACAAACTGTATCCGCTGATTTACCGCCAACGCCATACACTGCCAACTCGACCTACTATGCCTTGAAAGTTTTTGTCGGGGAATACACGAACCAAGGCACCCCAAGCGAGCAAACAGTCTACGCCAACCTCACGGTGACGGCAGTATCCTAAACGGAGACACACCATGTACGGAAGTAAAAGTATCCTGACAGCATTCTTCTGTTTCTTGCTGTTAGGGTACATCTTCTGTACCCCTTTCGT
>Ga0180433_10003926_pt1 | contig 21320 bp, 15 predicted proteins | sample SS_ome_8_FD_132980 | JGI IMG/M metagenome (GOLD analysis project Ga0180433, IMG submission 132980) | Hypersaline lake sediment archaeal communities from the Salton Sea, California, USA - SS_1_D_1 metaG | ecosystem: Environmental > Aquatic > Non-marine Saline and Alkaline > Hypersaline >... | reverse complement strand
TTTAAAAAAAAGTTTGAAGTGATAAATAATGGCTAAATCAGATAGTAGTAAAAGAAATATTTCGCTCAAAGCAATTGCATTGGACACGGGAGGTACCATGACTGACTCTTTTATTATCGATGAAGAAGGCTCATTTGCTGTTGGCAAGGCACTTACAACTGGAAAAGAGGAATCTATAGGAATTTTAAACGCTATCAAGGATTCTTTAGGGGAATGGGACACGACTCTAGAAAATACGGGTTCTGGCGTGGAAGCTTTGGTGTATTCAGGTACTGCCATGTTGAATAGACTTTTAGAGCGAGAAGGAAATGATAATATTGGAGTTATTGTGAATGCGGGATTTGAAGACCTGCATCGCTTAGGTCGTGCTTTACAATGCTGGATGTGGCTTGATTATGCGGGACGACTTCATGCTAGAGAGCATGAACATCCCGTTCCATTAATCCCTAGAAAGCAATTTAAGGGAGTGCGTGGAAGAATAAATTTCTGGGGGGACGAGTTAGTACCTCTTTATGAAAAAGATGTGGAAGCCGTGGTAGAAGAACTTCTCGATATGAATGTTGATAGCATATGCGTGTGTTTGCTCTGTTCGTATATGAACTCAAGACACGAAATGGAAGTCGAAAGAATAGCAAAAGAAGTAATGAAGGAAAAGGGGAAGGAAATTCCGATCATACTTTCATATGAACACAATCCAGTAAGAGGAGAAACTCCAAGATTGAATGCGCTTTTAATTGAACAATACGCAGCTGAACCTTCAAGAAAACAATTAAAAGGAATTGCAAGAAATTTTGAAGAAAAGGGTGTACCTGCACCTCTTAGAATTCTAACATCTTATGGGGGGACAATGTCTCCATATTCCAAATCGCTCATTCCAACAATGGTTTCAGGACCAATAGGTGGAATGATTGGAACTAAATTCATAGCTGAAGAGTATGGTATTAAAAACTTGGTATCATCTGACGTTGGTGGGACTAGCTTTGATGTAGGATTGACAATGGAAAAATATGTCCCTACAAAATGGGAAAGTTCATTGGGAGGATTTATACTCAACATTCCAATGATTGCGTTAGACTCTATAGGAGCAGGAACTGGGATGTATGTACGATACAATGATATATCTGGAAGATTAGAATTTGGTCCTGAAAGTGCAGGATATCTAATTGGTGTGTGTAACGAACAATCGGGTGTAGAAACCGTTACAATGACTGATTGTAGTTTAATTTTAGGGTATCTTAATCCAGATTATTTCCTTGGGGGTAAAATTCCATTAAATAAAAGTAGAGCATTTAAATACATAGAAGATCAACTTGCCATACCTTTTAAAGCCGATCCTCATGAAACTGCCAGGGGAGCATTAGATTTAATTGAGATCAATATGAAAAACCATCTAAATGGAATGATTCAAGGTCTTGGATTTAGACCCGAGAACTACACGCTCATTTCTTTTGGAGGTGGAGGTCCCTTACACGTGGCGGGATATTCACAAGGACTGTCGTTTCAAAACATAATGATACCAGAATGGGCCCCAGCTTTTTCTGCTTATGGCTGTGCTTGCGCTGATCATTCTTACAGGCACGAAATGTCAGTTGATATGTTAATTGATCCAGAGGGGAAGATGAGTGGATTTGTATCTTCAATAGTAAGCTCTACATGGAGAGATTTAAGAGATAAAATCATAAAGGAATTTGAAAAAGAAGGACGGGATCCTAGTGAAATGGAGTTCCGACCTTCTCTCAAAATACAGTATAAAGGGATGCTAAAAGACCTGGAGGTAGCGTCCCCTTCGATAGAATTAACTGCTAAATATTCTGAAGAATTGGAACGCTTTGATTCACCCGAATTAAACGAGATTCTTAGAAGTTACGACGATCTTTTTGAGAAAATCTTCCGAAGAGGTACAAAAAGTCCAGAATTAGGATATCACATAACTAAAGCTATTGGAACCGGCGTTGTACCCGTACCAAAGCCAAAACTACCTGAGCACGAATTAAAAGGGGAAAAGCCAAATGATGAGGCTTCAAAAGGGAATAGAGATATCTTTTGGGAAAAAAAATGGCACGAAGCTTCAATCTGGGAAATGAAACTGCTAGATTCTGGAAACATCGTAAATGGTCCAGCTGTTATAGAAGCTCCCGCAACTACTTTAGTTGTTCCCCCGGGTCATAGAGTTAAGTTAGACAAACATAGAATTTTTCACATGGAGGGAGGTAAATAAATGTCAGAAAAACCAATCGGATGGAATGGAAAGGCATTAAAGGAGATGCTAGAGGAAAGCGAAAAGCTCATTGAAGAAAAGAAAAGCTATTATGGAATAAAAAACTTGAGTTTAAAAGAAGAAGATCCTTTCAGGTACGAGCGGGCTTATGCGAGTTTAAGAGGGGCTCTTGTATCAGCAAGGGAAACTGCTTTACATGTAGCGGCGTCGCCAATCGTGACTGAAATCGGTGAACTCTGCTTTGCGCTCTATACCCCTGAAGGTGACTCTATTGCCGTCTCTACAGGTATCTTAGTTCATGTCCATACGATGAGCGAAGGGATTAAATTTATGATAAGAGAAGGTTATGAAGAGGATCCAACTATAAATCAAGGGGATATTTTTCTAAACAACGATCCACAATGTGGGAATGTTCATACCACTGATGTGCAAACTCTCATTCCTATCTTTTGGGAAGATGAATTAATCGGGTGGGCAGGGGGAGTGACTCACCAAATTGATATCGGAGGAATCACTCCAGGGCACACATTAGTTTCTTCAATCCAGCGATTTGACGATGGTGCCTATTATACTTGCCGAAAAATAGGATCTAACGATAAAATTTGGAGAGATCACATGATTGGTGCCAAAAAAGCTGTAAGAAGTCCGATGTATTGGGAGTTAGATGAAAAATGCAGGTTAGCAGGAGATTTAATGATAAGAGATGCCGTTTATGAATTCATAGAGAGAGAGGGAATTGAATATTACAAGCAGTTCATACGAGAAGCAATTGAAGAAGGAAGAAGAATCGTCCAGGAACGAGTTAAGGAGCGTTTAATTCCTGGTAGGTATAGAGCATCATCGTTCATGGACCTTCCCATGAAAGATCAAGCATGGGTACCCATAGCTAGGGTTGATAAAGTCGCAAATCATCCTATTGAAGTGATTGTAAAAGAAGATGGAATATTATCTCTTTCATTTGACGGAGCAAGTGCTGGAGGAGATAACGCTTTTAATTGCGATAAGGGGGCAATGGAAGGGGGACAATGGGTTTTGTTGACCCAAATACTAATTTATGGTGATAAAGTAAACGATGGTGCTTATTTTGCTGTTGAAAAGGATTATCCTTTAGGAACATGGGCAAATCCAGGAGATCCATACTTTTCTTATCAAGCTCCCTGGGGTAATTTAATCCCAGCTTATACAACGATGATGAAATGCATTTCTTATGGATTATTTTCGCGAGGATTTAGGGAAGAAGTGGTTCCAGGTTATGGGTTTACTGGAGATTCAATTCAAGGAGGGGGTGTGTTCTCAGCTGGTCCTTTGGAAGGCGAAAGATGGATGTTATCGACCTTTGAGATTTCAGGTCAAGGATTAGGTGCAAGTGCAGTGAGAGATGGTCTTAATTGGGGCTATGCAATGTGGAATCCTGAAGCAGATTTAGGAGATGTCGAAACTTGGGAGTTATTTCAAGGAGGCATTCCATACTTGTCAAGAAAAGTAAAACCAAATACACCCGGACATGGAAAATTCCGAGGGGGCGCAAATTACGGAGCTGTTGCCTTCATTGCTAATTCTGAACGAGTAGAATTCTTTGCTGGTAGGGAAGGATTGGTTTTTCACGGATCTGGGGGAATGCATGGAGGTTATCCCAATGCAACTAGCTACCGACTCATAGCAACAGACACGAATTTAGGAGAAATATTTAGAAATAAACAAGATTATCCAATAGATGATTCCGATCCAAGCAATGGTGAATTTGAAAGATTTTTAAAGGGAGACATCAAGAGATTGCCAATAGGAACGATATATCCTATTTCTCTTGAGAATTACGACATAATTCATTTTGCAGAAAGTGGAGGACCAGGTTATGGAGATCCTATAGAGCGAAAAATAGAGAGCATTAAACGAGATCTAGACGATGGTTTGTATACTTCAGAAATCGTGAATAGAGTCTATGGCATTGTCGCTAATTATGACGATAAGGGAGAGGAATGGCTCATTGATGAGGAAGCAACTAAAAAACGTCGAGAGGACATCAGGAACGAAAGAAAAGATAGATCCATGACTTTTGAGGAGTATTGGGAATACGAGAGGAAGAAAATAACGGAAGGCAAACTATATGAAGCGGTAACTGCAATGTATTCCGAAAGCCTTAAATTATCTTCTAAATGGGGAAAAGAGTTCAGGGAATTCTGGAAATTATCTGAAAATTTCCAAATGGAGGTGAAATGAATGGTAGATGTAGATAAAAAAACATTAGAGAGAATGATTGAAGGTGATTTAAAATGGGACGAGCTCAAACCAATCATTGGCGGGAGAAAAGATCAAAACAGGTTTGACAAGACCCTGGAAATATTGCAGGAGAAAGTTAAGTGGAACGATCAGATTCTTGTACCCCTTCATGAGCATCTTTATGTTGTAGCAAAAGACGGACAGAGAATAGTTAAGTGTGATTGTGGCCATGAATTTGGAGATTATCAGGTCAATTGGAAACTAAAATGTAGGGTTAGAGTAAGAGACACGGTTGAAGCCATAGAAGAGCTGTATCCTAAATACATGGGGAGCGACCCAGAATGGGAAGAACTTCGAGAATACTTCTGTCCGGGATGTTTTGCACTCTTAGATGTTGAAGCAGCACCCCCAGGATACCCAACTATATTTAATTTCTTACCTGATATAGATGCTTTCTACGAGAAATGGTTAGGAAGAACTCCACCAGACAAGAAATAAAATTTCCTTTTTTTTTTATTCTTACTATTCTATTCTATTTTAAATTGCTTAATTTTCCTTAAGAAATAACTTTTAATACAGTTTCACATATTTCTAACACATGGAAAAGGACATAAATTATAAATTAAAAGGAAAAATTCCAGATAATTTCTTTAATTATAAAAGGACTTCTGACATTTTACCAAAATCTGGGTTTTTTCTTGATACACACACGCATACAACTGCCAGTGATGGTTGGATGACGCCAGAGCAATGCATAAAATGGGAAATTGCAAATGGATTTAATGCTTTTGTTTTAACTGATCATAATACAGGCAAGAATAATAAGCCTATTTTAGAATTACAAGAGAAATATCCCGAAATTGTCATTATTCCTGGATTTGAGTGGACAACCATCCGAATTCACTTAAATTTTTTAGGCATCGAAGAATTTCCCGGTAGAATACCAATGAATCCGAAAGACGAGAAAGTTAAAAAAGCGATAGATACAGCAAAAGAGCTGGGTGCGGTGGTGCAAGTTGACCATATTCCATGGACCATGAACGAGCCATGGCATCGCATTGGTAAATGTACCCATCCCTCAAGAGAACAATTATTAGAATGGGGTGTAGATGGTTTCGAAATCAATAATGAAATGCGCTGGTACGATCCAAAAACTGTTATTTGGCTTGAAAATCTAAAGAAAGAAAATAAATTGCCTAGACCAATTTTCATGTCAACGGGGACTGATATTCACAATCCAATTAACGAATGGGTATCTGGGTGGACGGAGCTTCTCTTGACACCCGAAGAACGGAAAAATCCTGACTGGACGGTGATTAAAAGAGCATTACTCGAGGGAAGGACGCGAATTTGGGTTGATCACGACTACTACATGCCTTACGAAGCTAAACAACTCAAATTGGAAAAAGAAAAGAAGCAACAGGTAAAGTCCTCGGTAATTTTTGAATCCTTATCTGAAAATAACAAGAAATCCGGAGCCATAAGGATAGATGAATTTGAAGTTGGAATGATAAGAGAATTTTCTCACACATTCACGCAAGTAGAAACGGAAATCATGGCAGATTTAATTGGAGATCATAATCCTTTTCATTATGAGGGAGATTTTATCAAGAAAACTCGCTTTAAAAAACCAATAGTTCACGGATTACTCGTTGGAGGCATGATTTCACACTTCGGGGGGGAGATTTTTGGACCAGGATGTCTTGCTGAAACCATCGATTTTAAATTTCTAAAGCCCGTTTTTTTTGGCGAGACCATCCGGGCAATCGCAGAAATTACTGGCGTAGATAAAACCACAAAAAGACTTTCGTTCAAAATGGAGTGCTTCAATAAAAAAGGTGAAAAAGTAACAGAAGGTCGAGCTACATGCATTCCCTATAAAGTTTGATAATAACTATAAAGTAATTATGAAATAAATCCTATCATGACTGGTTCACTAAATCCAGAAAAAATTTTCAATGATTATATAATCCAGAGGAAAACTAAAACAGAAACTATAGAATTATTAATTACTTTACTAGAAGGAACTGACAATGAGGATATCATTATTAATGTATTGGATATTCTTGATAGGTTAGAAGTTAGAACCAAGCAAATCTTTAAAATTCTCGAAAACTTGTTAATTTCTGACGAAAATCCACTTGTTAGGAGTGCTGCTGCGAAAATTATCGTGAAGTATTTCTTAAAAGAAGTGCTATCTCCTATAGAATGGACAATTCAACACGAAAAATCTTCAGCAGTACTAAAAACTCTCATAAAATCATTTGAAAAGGTTGACAACCAGTATACTCGTATCTTAAAAAACGAATTACTTCGATCTATCTTTGGTGTCGTTCAAGAAGAGATAACATTTTTCTTGGAGTTAGACGCATTAATTGAAGATTACATGGAATTAAATGTTGACTTCTATAAAGACTTCCAAACAGATGACATTAGTGACGTAATTCGAGGTAGGGCGGTATATGCGATTAAGCAGGGGCATGTTATAGGTTTAAATCTTGCTGGGTGGACGATGAGCGTATATTCAATTACTGCTGGCTCATCCGCTAAAAGTCATAAGATGATTGCTGATTGCATCAATTATTTACCAAAAAGCGTAGAAAATTTGAAGCAGCTTCAGATTTTAGATTTAAGCGATTGTTCTATGTTGAGGCGGTTACCAAAAACTTTAAGCAATTTAAAAGAACTTCAGGTGTTAAATCTAAGAAACTGCCTCATGCTGAGAAAATTACCAAATCAAATAGGCAATTTGCAATCATTAGAAGTGTTAAACTTGGGAGCATGTATAAATATAAGCGTTTTACCTGAAAGCATTTGCAATTTGCGAAACTTGAGGGAGTTAAAATACAATGGAGATTGGGCTTTCATGCCATTATCTACAGTTCCAGAGAACATCGGAAACCTACAGAACCTTGAAAATTTGGAATTGGTTGGTTGTAAAGATCTGATTTCTCTACCAGAAAGCATTGGAGAGTTGCAATCGTTAGAAATATTAGACTTGAGTTATTGTAAAAACCTAAGATCGCTTCCTGAGAGTCTAAGTAATCTTTTATCTCTCAAAAAATTAATCTTAACTGAATGTAAAGCAATCAAGTCCTTACCTGAGAGTCTTACTAGAAAGAATTCACTAATAATAATACAATAGGAAAGTTATTTTAAAAAATAAAAATAGTACCATATTCTATTAGATAATGGCATCATAAATATAATGACAAATTCCTTGTAGATTTAATTTTACTTCTTACATTTTTGTTAGTATATCCAACAAGCACAATGAAAATTGAAAATTTTTATCTTTTTTCTAAAAAAACATGATAATAACTACAAAAATGATAAAACTTTAAATAAGTAGTGATCATAAAGTGACTCACGTAAATATTTAAAAAAAAAAAAAAATAAAAAAAAACTAAAGGTTGAAAAAAATGGAACGAAAAACTCAAAGAATTGTAGCTGTTGGAGTTATAAGTGTTATTGTAGTTGCTTCAGTTATAGGAGTTGTTGTAGTCATGAATTTACCCACAGGAACTGTTAATCCATATTCTTATCCAGGTCTAGATACAAAGCCATCGCTTTCGAAAACGATCAAAATTGGTCTTCTTGATGATTTGGCAACAACTGGATTTCACTCAGAAAAAGGAATGATACTAGCAGCAACAGAAATTAACGTAGGTGGAGGCGTGGATATTGATGGAGAAACATATTATATTGGGGTTGTAGCAGAGGATACTAATGAGGCTTACTATAATTATGAAAAGGGTATAGCAGCGGCATTAAAGATGGTAGGTTATGATCCGGATGTGGTTATTGGTGGATTTCGGACTGAAGTGTTAAGTGTTTATATTGACGAAATAATGGATGCTCACATTCCTTTCATAATTACAGGTTCAGCCACGAAGGCTTTCTGTGATAATGTTGGGAGCGCATATAGCTATTGGAAGTACTTATTTAGGGTCATGCCACATAACAACGAACGCCTGGGACAAAATGTCGGAAGGCAATTATCGGAAATTATCCTTCCAAACATATCTGATTACAAGTTCGGTGGTGCACCTATTGACAATGTATGGATTGTCTATGAAGATCTTCAGTGGACTACAGCGGTGAAAGACTCTGTTGTTCAAACATTAAACGATTCATTTCCAAGTTATTTAGGTTACGATAATATTACATTAAAACCACTTGCGACAAGCACGGACTCTACAGCCATGGGCGCTTTATGGGATCAAATAAAAGCCTCAGGTACACCCATAGTTGTCCCGATCCTTTCCGATGGTACTTTAGGAGTTTTATTCGGGAAGTATTACGGACTTAAACAACCAGATGCTATAGTGTGTGGTATCAACGTTGCTGCTCAAGATATGGGTTATATGGCAAACACACAAGGAGGAGGCTTATACGAAATAACATCTGGTGGTTCCATGCGATGTAATTTTACATCTGACTCTATTGCATTTATGGATAATTATAGAGCAATAGCATATGGTCTTGATCCGCTTTATACAGCAACAGGGTCTTACGATGCTATTAACTTAATTAAAAATAGAGTAGAAGAGTGTGATTCTCTTGTTGCAGCTGATCTCATTGCAAGTTTAGAAAAAGTGAATCTTACTAACCCGTGGCAGGGTGTAACGCAAAAGATTGCATTTGACTCACAACATGATTGCATAGCTGATACTGGAAGTGTCGCAACAGATGGAATGAGAACGAATATATACCGTCAATGGCAACAGAATAGTACAACGGGGGCGGATGCAGGTGTTTGTCCACTCACCCCATCTGTAAACATGGATGGCAATTATTTTGTAAATTTAAGACCTTCTAATGAAACAGCTTGGTTGTTGTATCCAGATTGGTGGTAATTGAAATCAATGGAAAAAATTATAAATAATAAAATTCTTTTTTTTTTTTTATTAAAAATAAAAATAACATATAATCTTTTTAGAATTTAGGAAAAATAAAAAATAAGAAACAGATTAAAATATTTAATTGAATTAATATAGAAAAACAATCAAATTATAAGAATTGATATATACATGGCGTTTGTTGAATTTCTTATTTATGGTACTGTTTTAGGTTTCATATTATCATTGCTTTCTATGGGTTACTCACTAGTTTATGGTGTTGGAGGGATAACCAATTTAGCCCATGGCGCATTTTACATGCTCACGGGATATGTTGTTTTTTGGTTGAGCAATCCAGATTATGATATTAATTTGCCATATAATATTTCTATAATCATAGGTTTATTATTTATTACTTTCTTTGGAGCATTTATCTATTATGCTTTGATTAAACCTGCTGAACATAATGAAATCCTTATCATGATTATTACTTTTGCGCTTGCTGTTTTTCTTGAACAATTTGTTTCTACTATTGAGGGTTTACAAGAAAATATGATGCGAGCAATCTATCTTGATCCCTGGTTATCGGGGAGCGTTGAGATTTTGGGAATTACATTTTCTTATCAAAATATTGTTGTTGTAACAGGAGCCTTTTTGGTTATTGTTTTAACGTTTTTATTTATATCTAAAACCAAGACTGGTAAATCAATTCGTGCAGTCTCGCAAGATCGAGAGGCTGCAGAGCTCATGGGTATAAATGTTGATAGAACGCTTGTCGTCACCTTAATGATCTCTGCTTTATTGGCAGGAGTTGCTGCCGTATTATATGTACCAGAAGTAGATATATTACCTATTAGTGGTTGGGATTTTTTATTAATGTCAATGTCAGTGGTCATACTAGGAGGACTGGGTAGTGTTACAGGAAGTATATTAGGAGCGTTTATTATTTCATTTGCAAGGTTTTTTACATTTTACTACATTGATACTCCACTTGGAGTTGCTTTTTATGGGGTAGTACACCTTATAGTTATTATTATCGTGCTTTTAATTAGACCTCAAGGATTATTTGGTAAAAAACAAAGAACTTAAGGATAAATAAATTACAAGATTAAATAAAAAATGAGAAGACAAAACAATGAATGAAAAAAAAGAAAGTAATAGGCAAGATCAACAAGATGATAAAGTTCAAATTGTATTAACAAGGCGTCCTATTGACGAACCATTTAAGATTTTTTCTAAACACATGAAAAAAAGAGCAAAAACTTTCATTGAATATCAAGTTCCCTCAGCACAGGATAATTTAAAATCTTGGATAACATCTTTTAGAGGAGGGATAGGATTGATGGGCTTGATACTAGTTACATTCATACCTCTAATGTTAAATGATACAGTATACTATCATACTTTTATAATGGCAATGATATATTCTATATATGCTGCCAGTTGGGATTTACTATCTGGAGTATCAGGACAAGTTAGTTTCGGTCAGGCAGCATATTTTGGGATAGGTGGATATTCATGTGCTTATTTTATTATTTATCTTGGATTTGATTGGTTTCCTTCTATTTTCATTGGAGGTATTTTAGCAATATTATTTGGATTACTGGTGGCTGTTCCTTGTTTAAGGTTTACGGGTCCATATTTAGCGTTAGGCACACTTGCATTTAGTTTATTATTGTTTAATTTATTTCACATGGCTTCGTTAAGTCATATTTTTTTTGGAGAACAAGGGATCCCGGTACCCACGCTTAGTATCTTTTCTTTTAAAGGAAATATCATAACTGAATTTCTTATAGTTCTAATTATTATGATAATATGCATTGTTGTCATGTTAGCAATCTTTAATTCAAGGCTTGGTACTATTTTCAAAGCTATACGTGATGATGAAACTTCCACTGAAGCCGCTGGTATTAATACTATGAGATACAAGTTATATGCATTCATGATAAGTGCTTTTTTTGCTGGAATTGCAGGATCTTTTTATGTTCTTCATATAGGAAAAGCGGATTATAATATATATAGTTCCTTAATGTCATTTTATCCCATAATTTTCACGCTTGTTGGAGGTATAGCACTCATCTCCGGATCTGTATTTGGAGCTTATTTTTATGCACTCACAAACTTATTCCTAGACGAACTTTTTGATTTCTTTACTCAAATGGGTTTTTTCCCCGAATTCTTTAACAACTTACCAACAGCATTTATTTCTCTTATTTTTAGCATTATATTATTGATTCTTATTCGATTTACAGAAAGAGGGATAATGGAACCAACAATAAAACATTCCAAAACTCTATGGGATCTTATTATAGGAAAATAAATTAAACAAAATAAAAAAGAGGAGCACAAAATGGGAGTTATTTTACAGGTAAAAAATCTAACAAAAAGGTTTGGTGGATTAACAGCTGTAAACGATGTTAGTTTTGAAGTGGAAAGAGGATCACTTGTTGGTTTAATTGGACCAAATGGAGCGGGAAAGACTACATTATTTAATTTAATATCTGGATTCGAAAATCCTAATTCAGGTTCTATTTGGTTTGAAGGAATGAACATAACAAAATTTAACACTTCAAAAAGAGTTAAAATGGGAATTTCACGAACGTTCCAAATAGTTAGGCCCTTAAAAACTCTCTCTTTACTTGATAATATTATTGTAGGATGCATGTCACCGAGAGGAAAAAAGATGAGTGAAGATATTGGTATAAATCAGCTTGCTAGCACGATTCTCGCATCTGTTGGATTAATAGATAAAGCTCGAATTCCACCAATAATTTTACCTCACGGTGATCTAAAACGATTAGAATTTGCTAGAGCTCTTGCTTCTAATCCTGAATTACTTCTTCTAGATGAACCCTTTAGCGGTCTTTCCCACGAAGAGCAAATGGTAATCGTTAAATTAATCAAGGAATTACATAAAGAAGGCCATACAATTATCCTAGTAGGTCATGTTTTAAGAGAACTCATGGCTTTAGTTCCCAGAACTTTAGTCTTACACCAAGGTAAACTAATTGCTGATGGAGCTCCCGATGAGGTTGTAAATAAAAAAATTGTATATGAAGCATATTTAGGAAGAGGTGAAAGTTGATGAGAAAAAGAAGTAGATTTAAACCTGATGAAACTAAAGCTGTTCTAGAATTAAAAAAAGTTTATCATTACTATGGAAAGGCTAAGGCACTTGAAGAAGTAAATCTAAAACTCGAAAAACAAGCTCTAGAGGCGGTTATAGGGCCAAATGGGGCAGGGAAAACTACCTTACTTAGGGCAATATCCGGTCTAGAAGAAATAGATAGAGGAAAGATATTCTTTAAGGGGATAAGGATCGATGAGTTAGATGCTAATAAGATTGCTAGATTGGGGATAGCCCATTGCCCAGAAAGAAGAAAACTCTTCTATGATATGACTGTTCTGGAAAATCTTAAATTAGGAGCCTATACTTTAAAAGATAGAAAAAGATTTAAGGAACTCTTGAACTATGTTTATGATCTTTTTCCTCGTCTTAAAGAAAGAAAAAGACAACGAGCGGGCACATTAAGTGGAGGAGAACAACAAATGTTAGCACTAGGCCGATCTATAATGGCAGATCCCTCCCTATTAATACTTGATGAACCTTCATTAGGTTTAGCTCCTCGATTTAAGAAAGCGATATTCGATTCAATTAATCAAATCAAGGAGACAGGTACTACTACCCTTCTAGTTGAACAGGATGCTGCCCTTGCTCTTGATACAGCTCAATATATTCATCTGCTTGAAGAAGGAAAAATAGAGATGAGAGGTTCTAAAAACGAACTAGAAAGGGAACCTAGAATTAGAAAAGTTTATTTAGGAATATGAGGCGATAATAAAGATGTCCGCTCCTCTAAAAAATTTACTAAGAGATGCACGAATTGATCTAGTCCTCTCAAGAGTAGAAAAAGATCCTTCGATTGTTGAGGAGATAATTCAAAACTTAGATAGTGAAATTAGATCTATTCGATTCAACTCAATATTAGTATTAGGAGAATTAGGATTAGAATCCCATTCTGCCCTATCAAAACTAACAAGTTGTCTTGAAGATGAAGATTGGAGTATTTGTCGGGAAGCAGTCCGATCTTTAGGGAAAATGGGAAAACCTGCTGAGAATGCTTCTTTTAAATTATCCAATTTATTGAAAAGTGAAGAAAATTCAATTCGTAAAGAAGCAGCAATAGCTCTAGGGAAAATAGGTCATGCATCAAAAGAATCTATTTCTGGATTAATTGATGCATTAAAGGACGATGATGTATTCGTTCGCGTTGAGGCAGCTCATGCATTAGGTATTTTCGGTTCTAAAGCCCAGAAATCAATACCTGCCTTGATTAATGCTATAAAGGATTCGAATTGGCCTGTTAGATCAGCTGCAGTAAAAGCATTATCAGGAATTGGACAAGATGCTCATGATGCCGCTCCGTTTTTACTAAATGCTCTCGGGGATAAAGATTGGAGAGTTCGACAGGCAATTGTGAGAACAGTTGCTAATATGGGACCAGAAATAATTCCAATAGTACTTAAATATTTAAAGCACTATAATCTCTTAATTCGGGAAGGAGTTATAGAGATTCTTAATGAAATTAAACTTGATAATCCTGAAATCATTACCGAGCTAGCAATCTTACTTGAAGATAGCCAAAGTAGCATTCGTGGTAAAGCTACCGATGCGCTTCGCAGTATTGGAAAAAATGCCATTCCTGGTTTGAAAAAGGCATATAACAAACCGATTAAGATTTCTTTTTTATTCAAGTCAATGAACATTAGAAATGTGATTATTCTTCTAATATTGCTTATTTCAATACTAATTATTTCGATACCGTTCAATCAAACTGCGTTATTTCTTCTTGTATTAGTAGGAATCATACTTTTATCTCCGTATATTGCCTTTTTAATTCTTAGAGAAAAATTGGAAAGGGATGCGCTTATATTATCTGCATTAGGTGGAATGGGTGAACAAGCAAAAGAAGCGATATCTTTTATAGTTGATAATTTAAATCATAGATCTAAATTAATACGTGTAGAAGCCGCAAGAGCTTTAGGAGCTATAGGAAATACTGCTGTAGAAGGAATTCCTGCCTTACTTAATTCATTAACGGACATAAGAAAGAGGGTTCGTAGTGAGTCTGCTATTTCTTTAGGAAAGATTGGTCAGTCAGACAACCAAGCAATTAAAGCGCTAATTAACGCGACGAAAGATAAAAAACTTATTGTACGATGGCGGGCAGTAGAAGCTTTAGCACGAATAGGTACAGAGGAGTCTAATGTAATTTCTACTTTAAAAAACCTACTGCATGATAAGTCCGATCTCGTTGCTGAGGTAGCTTTAGAAGCTTTAGATGAAATTTCTGGAGTATAATAATTAAAAATAAAACATATTATGAAAAATGAAGAGTTAAATAAAATATGAGGTAATTATAAAATATGAGTGATAATCCATATGCCACAAAACCTTGGTTAACACATTATGAAAAAGGTGTTAGAGCTGAGATTGATTTTCCTGAAATGAATCTTTACAAATTTCTAGATAATACAACTAAAGAATTTGGAGGACGAACAGCAATTTGGTTTCTAAAAAATAGAATATCATACAAGAAATTCAAGGAGATTGCTGATAGATTTGCAACAGCTTTAGTAAATTTAGGTGTTAAGAAAGGAGATGTCGTGGCGATCATGATGCCAAATTTTCCTCAATTTCTTTTTAGTTTCTATGGTATTTTAAAAGCGGGAGGGATAGTAACGGCATGTAGCGTTCTCCATACGGAACATGAGTTAGCATATCAATTAAACGACTCTGGAGCAGAAGTTATAGTAGCACACGATTCTCAATTTGAAAAAATAAAAAACATAAAAGATAGAACTCGTCTTAGGCATATTATAATAACAAATGTTTTAGATTACTCTCCAACAGCTATAAAAAATCCTCCTGAAATAGCAGGTGCAATTCAATTCTTAAATCTAATTAATAAAACCAAACCTAAGCCCCCCCAGTTTAAAACAAACGCAAAAGAAGATATTGCCATTCTCCAATATACAGGAGGAACAACCGGATTACCTAAAGGGGCAATGCTCACGCATTATAACCTTGTATCTAATTGCGTTGCAATGTCTGAATGGATTTCAAGTGTAGGTCAAAGAGGGAAGGATACAGCTCTAACAAATTTACCACTATTTCATATATATGGCATGCAAATATGCATGAATGGATATATCTTGAATGGTACAACAATTGCTTTAAATCCTGATCCACGAGATCAAAAGTCTTTGTTTGAAATAATAAAAGAAACTCAGCCAACTTTCTTCCCTGGAGTCCCAACAATGTATATGCGTTTATTAGAACGAGATGATTTGGAAGATTATGCGAAATATTTGAAATCAATTAAGGTTTGCAATACAGGTGCGGCGCCCATGCCTCCCGAAGTTCTTAAAGAGTTTGAGGAAAGAACTGGAGCAGTTATTATTGAGGGGTATGGAATGACTGAAGCATCCCCCGCAACTCACGCAAATCCATTTAGTGGAACAAGAAAAATCGGTTCTGTAGGGCTTGCATTACCGAATACAGAAATGAAAATTGTTGAAGTTGATGATTACACTAAAATCGTCCCCATTGGTGAGGAAGGAGAAATAATGATTAAAGGACCTCAAGTAATGAAGGGATATTGGAACAAACCAGAAGAAACTGCTAATCAAATAAAAGATAGATGGCTTTTAACTGGCGATATTGGAAAACTGGATGAGGACGGATATTTATACATTGTTGATAGAAAGAAAGACATGATTAACATTAGCGGATTCAAGGTTTATCCACGAGAGCTCGAAGACGTATTATTTGAGCATGAAGCCATAGAAAACGCGGCTGTAATTGGCATACCAAACCCAGAACTCAAAGGAAGTGAAAATGTTAAAGCATATATAGTTTTAAAAGAAGGTTATCAGGAAAGCGAGGAAATAGAAAAGAAAATCAAGGAATTCTGTAGAAAGAATGTAGCACCTTACAAGGTTCCAAAATTCATCGAATTTAGGAAAGAGCTTCCAGAAACTTTGGTTGGAAAAGTATTAAGAAAAGACTTAAAGGACATCGAAGCTAAAAGAAGGGGCGAAGAAGTCTAAAATTCATTTTTCTATATTATTCTTTTACACTACTTATAGTTAATATTTTTATCAGAATAAATTCTTTATAATGGTTTTTATTTCATGAAAGTTATTCATTAATATTCTCATTAAACTATTAAAATAGAGAGAAAACAACATGGATTTAAAAAAATTAAACTTTTTAAAAATAGATATTCACAATAAGAAGACTTTACCCTTTTTAATAACTGCAGCAGGTTGTACCTTTTTCCTCATTACTACAATCATTGCTATGTTCTTTTATCCAGACGGGTATAATTTCTTCGGGCATTACTTCAGTGATCTTGGTACTACCGTTAGTCGAAATGGCGCACCAAATCCTGTATCGTTCGTTCTATTTAATATGAGCGTTATTATAGCCGGTAGCTTGCTATTTCCGTTTTTCTTAGCTCTACCAAAATATATCTCCGAAAATAAGGTTATAAAGGGAGTTGCTTGGTTTAATGCATTATTTGGAGTTATCGTGGCTTTTGCTTATATTGGGATAGGATTCACCCCTGCTGATATAGCTGGAGCAGCTCATGGACTATTCGTTAAGATTGCGTTTCTTGGTACCGTTCCTGTGATTTTGGTCTGTGCGATTTTAACTGTCATAAATAAAGAAATTCCTAGATATGTCCCTTATGTATTCATTTTTTTTACTATAGTGGCAATCGGGTATGTTATATTGCTATTTTCAGGAATTAGAGATCCGATAATAAATGTAGTTGGCCAAAAAATCATTATTTACACGGAAATGATATCGATGGTCATTACTGGCTATGGAATGGCGCAATACGCAGACATCTAAAAAAAAGAAAAAAAAATTTTTAATTATTTTCCAAATAAACCTTTATTTTTTTTATAAGAACCGATAACTCTTGTTGCTATTGGAGTTTCAAACGCAATTTCTACATCTATAACGGCTGGTTTCTTCGAGTCAACTGCACGTTGTAAAGCAGGTTTGATTTCGTTAGGATCGGAAACTTTTTCGGCGTAACATCCGAAACCCTTTGCTATGGCTACAAAATCGATTTCAGGAAAGTCCACATCACAGTATCTTTTCTTGAAATTCCCTTTCTGTCCGCTTTTAATCATTCCCCAACACGAGTTATTTGCGATAACAACGATGATAGGCAGGTTCAGCCTTGTTGCAGTCTCTAATTCTTGAATGTTAAACATCAGGCTTCCATCCCCGGTAATGCACACGACCATTTTATCTGGTTTTGCTAGCTGTACTCCAACTGCGTACGGGAGGTTAACTCCTAAATGCCCCATTGTAACAGGAAAGAACACGCTTCTCGGAGGGCGAGGTTTATAATTTAAATACTTGTAAGAAAAAACCGTTATATCTCCTCCATCTAGGACAATTTGGGCGTCAGTTGGAATGAAATCCATTACTTCTAATATCAACCTTTCAGGTTTCATTGGCATTTTATCAGCTTCAAAAATTGCTTTAATCTCTTGATCGTCATTTTTTCGCAAATCCCGTAAGTACTCATTCCATTCGGTCCATTCCGTTACCTTTTCTTTTGGCAGGCTTTTCTCCATTTCTGGAATTAATTGATTAAGCACACTTTTAATATCTCCAACAATAGCCACATCAACTGGATTATTTCTCCCAATCTCTTTCGGATCGATGTCTACTTGAATAATCTTCCTATTAGGATTCCATGCGGGAGGTGCTCCATAGAGGATGTAGAATCCCCATTTACATCCGAGAGATAAAACAACATCAGTTTGACCTGCTGCCGTTCTATATGCACTTGTAACTAAATAAGAATCTAAAAAGGTCTTTTTATCTGAACTTATCGAGCCTATCCCATTGATAGACGTGCTCACGGGAATAGAATATGTTTCTGAAAATTTCGCTAATTCATCGTATGCCTCTGAAGCGTTCACACCCCCTCCCGCAACAATTAATGGTTTATTTGCTGTTTTTAAAACTTCTACAGCTGCTTTAATTGCTTCTGGGCTGCCTCCTGGTCTATATATTGGTCTATATTGCTCTGGATCCAAAATTTTATTTAACAATTCGTCTGAAGCAGCTCTTACTAGAGCAGTTTCCCTTAATTCAAGAAAAACGGGACCTCTACGACCAGACATTGCTGTTTTAATGGCATTTTGAACGGCAAAAGGGATTTCTTCGGGTTCTTCAACTTGAAATTGAGCTTTAGTTATTGGTTTCATTATAGACATTTGATCAACTCCCCCCTGTAAAATCCATGTTCCTTCAAACATTCTTCCTATTTGAGCGCCGATGATTAACATTGGAATTGAGTCAGCGTTTGCGGCTGATACAGCGGGTACTAAATTTGTGACACCAGGACCTACAGTACCTAAACATACTCCAATCTTGCCAGTTGCTCTAGCCCATGCATCTGCTGAGTGTGCTCCAGCAGCTTCGTGTCGTACCATTACTGTATCGATACCTTCATCGCGACCCCATCGTTCTATTGCGTCAAAGAAACACAAAAGTTCGCCACCAACAATCCCAAAAACTTTTGAAACACCCTCTTTCTGTAGACACTTTGCTAAGATATCTCCACCATTTAATTTTTGTTTTGACATATTTTTTCTCCTTTTTTCAATACGGAAATAATAATTCTTATAATTGATTTTTGTCGTAATACTATAAAACAATTTTGATTTAGAATTGATTTATTTTTAAATAAAGCCTTCTATTAAGTATTCATAACGAACATTAAATTACGCTGGTGAAATCTTATTCAGATCGTAACAAAGCCATGGCCTAAAAATCCAAAAATCTATCAAATAAACACGTGGACTTGGCTCAATTCTTTGTCAAAAAAATACGATCGTGAAATCACGCTGAATGACATCCCAGAAGAACTATTTGACAATGACTTCAAGTATTTTGATGCTATTTGGCTCATGGGAGTATGGGAACGCAGTCCAAAAAGCAAAGAAATTGCCACACTACATCCAGATTTACAGCAAGAATATCATGACGCTTTAAACGATTTCACCCAAGAGGACGTTATTGGATCACCTTATTCTATATTCTATTATCACGTAGATTCTCACCTCGGGGGAGCAGAAGGTTTAGCTGCATTTCGCATGCAATTAATGGGGCGAGATAAGTTCTTAATTTTAGATTATGTACCCAATCACGTATCAGTTGATCATATTTGGACTTTAGATAAATCAGACATATTTATTAAAGGAAACTTAGAAGATTTAAACAGCCATTCAAATGAGTTTTTCTCGAGTTATGACATGATTTATGCTCATGGGAGAGATCCTTATTTTCCACCATGGACAGATACCGCTCAAATTAATGCGTTCTCATCTGAGGCACGACTTCGAGCGATTAATACATTACTTGGTATCGCAGAACAATGTGATGGTGTTCGATGTGACATGGCAATGCTCATGACAAACAATGTTTTTAGTCGTACATGGGGAAAGCGAGCGGGACCAATTCCTGAAAAGGAATTCTGGGATGAGGTAATCCCAGCTACAAAAGAAAAAGCCCCAAATTTTATATTTTTAGCAGAAGTGTATTGGAACATGGAATGGAATCTGCAACAGCAAGGGTTCAATTATTGTTACGATAAGAGATTATACGAATGCATGGCTCGCGAAAATGCACAATCGTTGAACGAACATATTCAAGCAGATCTAGAGTTTCAGGGGAAACTCTTGAGGTTTATTGAAAACCACGACGAACAAAGAGCAATCAATGTATTTGGAAGAGAACGCTCTCAAGCCGCAGCGATCATAACTATGACATTACCAGGAGCTCGATTAATTCACGAAGGTCAACTTCAAGGACATAAAATTAAAGTCCCCGTCCAATTAAGAAGACGCCCAGTTGAAGAAAATGACGAGGATTTTTACGATTTTTATCAAAGATTGTTAACAGCTGCACCAGACAGACTACTAAGCGAAGGTTCGTGGGCCCTCTGTAGAATTGAATCCCTGAGTGAATACGATCACACTAATTTAAACTTAATAGCTTATCAGTGGTGGACAAAAGACCGACGACAGCTTACAATTGTTAATTTCAGTCCTTTTTTCGCACGAGCACATGTTAGAATAGCCGGTATAGATTATGGTATGGATGAATGGACTTTCTCTGACATATTAAACCATAAGGTATATTATTATAAAGGTGAAGATCTTACTTTTAACGGATTATATATAGATTTAGGTGCTTGGAGAGGGCATATTTTCGAGATAAGGAAAAAAATGGAAAGAGAATTATATGACGATCCATACTTTTAGATACAAATACTATTTTAGAGATAAATATTCTATTCTTCCTATTTCTTTTATTTAAATACATTTATATAATACTTCTTAATCTAGCACTATAATCTTTTAAATATATAATAAAAAAATGTGAATAACTAATGGATCCATCAACTATAATAAATATAATTCTCTCATTGATTTTATTGGGCGCATTGATAATTATAACTATAAGGCTATTCATGCGGTTAAAAGCTACCAAATTAAAAAACTTAGTGTGGTTAATCATATTTTTCATTGGTCAGTCTATTCTGGGCTTTTTTATGATGGCTGGTTTTCAATTGGGTTTCTATATTACTGAAATTATTAGTTTTATCGCATTAGTCTTTTTTATAAACGAAACATTTTACAAAAATCGGAGAAATTCATTCGCGATTGTTTTATTGATATTAATCTGTTTATCAATAGGTATCATAACTTTCCTCGTTTTACAATTGCTTGCTTCGACCCAAGGTCAACTTGATTTAGAAAACTTATACTACCTCTTATACATTTATTTTTTTACACTCGCAATTTTTCTCGTATCTTTATGGTATTCTTCAGCATCCTACTCTGCATTAAATCTAATTAGAGATGAAAAAATCGATAAAAATATAAAACTTAGGTATAAAGTACTTGGATTTTCATCATTGATTTTCGCACTTCAAGGATTT
>Ga0180433_10003924_pt1 | contig 21322 bp, 15 predicted proteins | sample SS_ome_8_FD_132980 | JGI IMG/M metagenome (GOLD analysis project Ga0180433, IMG submission 132980) | Hypersaline lake sediment archaeal communities from the Salton Sea, California, USA - SS_1_D_1 metaG | ecosystem: Environmental > Aquatic > Non-marine Saline and Alkaline > Hypersaline >... | reverse complement strand
TCCGTATACCTGCCGCACGGTCGCGGACTTTCAACCTTCAACCTTTAACGTTTAACCTTGAACCCCTTTGCGGCAAAAGCCGCAAAGGGCGCGGCCGAAGGCCGTGGCTGGATTGCTCCGAAATGACGCCGGGGGAAAATTCCTAGTCCTTGGTCTTAGCGGCGGGCTCCGTTTTCGCGGTTTTCTCGGCGGCGGGCCGCTCAGATGTGAAGCCCTCGAGCTTGAGGTGTTCCTCGTCCTGGACCCCGATCTTTATGAGGTTCTTTCCCTTGAACTGGCCGCGTAGCATCGCTTCGGAGAGGGGGTCCTCGACGTAATGCTCGATGGCCCGCCGGAGCGGCCTGGCGCCGAACTCGGGATTGTATCCTTTTTCGATCAGGAATTCCTTGGCCTGATCGGTCAGCTCCAGTGTTAAACCGTGGTCGATCAACCTCTTAAACACCTTGGCCAGCTCATAATCCACGATTGTCTGCAGGTCCTCTCTGCTCAGCGATCTGAAGACGATCACATCGTCAACCCTGTTGAGGAACTCAGGCCTGAAGTGCCGCTCGACTTCCTTGTTAAGCATGTCTTTCATCTTCTCGTAATTGGCTTCGACTGTCCTCTTGCCGAACCCGAATCCCGCCTGGTTCTTGATGAGATCCGCACCGATGTTGCTGGTCATAATGAGTATGACGTTCTTGAAGTCAACGTTGCGGCCGAAGCTGTCGGTCAGCCTGCCTTCCTCCATGATCTGCAAAAGCATGTTGTAGACGTCAGGGTGGGCTTTTTCGATTTCGTCAAGAAGCAGCACCGCGTAGGGCCTGCGTCGAATTCTCTCGGTTAGCTGGCCGCCTTCCTCGTAGCCCACGTAGCCTGGAGGGGCGCCCACTAGGCGGCTTACGTTGTGCTTTTCCATGAACTCGCTCATGTCTATTTGGATGAGCGAACTCTCGTCGCCGAACATGAACTCGGCCAGGGCTCTGGCCAGAAGCGTCTTTCCCACGCCGCTGGGACCCAGGAATATGAAGCACCCGGTGGGACGGTTGGGATCCTTGAGACCGCTCCGACTGCGGCGTACGGCCTTCGATACGGCAACTATCGCTTCGTCCTGTGAAACCACTTTCTTGTGAAGTTCGCCCTCGAGCTCGAGCAGCCGCTGGGCCTCCTTTTTCTCCAGTCTCGTCAGCGGAACACCCGTCATCTTGCTGACGACCTCGGCGACGATCTCGGCGTCCACCACGCCCGTCGATTCCCGGTTCTGGTCGTACCACTGTTTTTGAAGGCGGGTTTTCTCGTCCAGCATCTTTTGGGCCTCGTCCCGCAGAGCCGCCGCACGCTCGTAGTCGGCGCACCTGACCGCCTCATCCTTGTCGACCTGGAGCTTGGCTATCTTCTCCTCGATCTGGGCGAGATTCGGCGGGGGTGTCATGTTGTTGATGCGAACGCGCGCGCCAGCCTCGTCCACCACGTCGATGGCCTTGTCGGGCAGGCACCTGCCGGTGATATACCGGCTTGACAGCTCAACCGCCTGGTAGAGCGCCTCGTCGGTGAAGCTGACCCGGTGGTGAGCCTCATAACGGTCCTGTAGTCCCCGCAGAATGTCGAGAGTCTCGTCCTTGGACGGGGGCTCGACGATTATCGTCTGGAACCTGCGCTCCAGGGCCCCGTCCTTTTCGATATACTTGCGGTATTCATCCAAGGTTGTGGCGCCGATGCACTGAACCTCTCCGCGCGACAAGGCCGGTTTAAGTACGTTCGAGGCGTCTATGGCGCCCTCGGCGCCTCCGGCTCCGACGAGCGTATGGAGTTCGTCGACGAACAGAACAACGTTCTTCGCCCGTTTAACCTCGTTGATGACCGCCTTGATTCTCTCCTCGAACTGCCCTCGATACTTTGTCCCCGCGACCATCATCGCAAGATCCAGGACTACTATTCGTTTATCCTTTAGGATCTCCGGCACCTGCGTGTTGACTATCTGCTGGCTGAGGCCCTCCACAATCGCGGTCTTACCCACGCCCGCTTCTCCCAGCAGTACGGGGTTGTTCTTGGTGCGCCTGCAAAGGATCTGCACGAGCCTGTCTATCTCGTTCTTTCTGCCTATTACCGGATCGAGTTCACCGTTTGCGGCCAGCTGTGTAAGATCCCTACCGAAGCTGTCCAGGGCGGGAGTTTTGCTCTTTGTTCTGCGTCCGATCCCGGGCTCGCCCTTTCCGGAAAGGCCTTCCAGGCCTCCTTCTACACCGGCGCCCAGCAGGTTCAAAACCTCCTGGCGCACATCCTCCAGCTTCAAGCCAAGATTCATCAACACTTGCGCTGCAATGCCCTCGGTCTCTCTCAAAAGGCCCAGAAGTATATGTTCGGTGCCGACATAATTGTGGTTCAGGCCCCTCGCCTCCTCGATGGCATATTCTATAACTTTCTTGGCCCGTGGCGTCTGGGGCAACTTGCCCATGGTAACCATATCGGGACCGCTCTTGACCAGTTTTTCTATCTCCAGGCGCAGTTTCTTTATGTCCACCTCCATGTTTTTTAGGACAGTTGCACCTACGCCGCTTCCCTCCTTGACCAAACCCAACAGTATATGTTCGGTGCCTATGTATTCGTGATTGAACCGCTGGGCCTCTTGATTGGCCAGGGCCATGACCTTCCGCGCCCGGTCGGTAAAGCGTTCAAACATCTATTTACCCCGTATTTGCTTAATCTCACACCTTATTATCAGCATTATACCACATCGGTCAAAAAGGTGTCTATTAAGCTATATGCTTATTTTGCTTCAGGGTTCGACTCAATCGCCTCATGAATTGCTCTCCGCAGGGCTGCGGCCGCTTCCTGATCCGGCAGGGGCTCAAACGCCTCTTCCGCCGAATTCCGGGCTTTTTCGAGCATGTCCAGCCTGTAATAAACGTAGGCCAGAATCAGCTGCAGCCGGCCCGAGCCGCTTTTTTTTTGCCATTGCGCGCACTCTACGATCATGCTTTCGAGCCTGTCCCGGTCCGGTATCATCAAGTTTATATCGACCTCGGCGCGAAGATATTCCGGATCGGCCTTTATCGCCCTCGAAATAAAAAGCGAGCTGCTGACGTATTCTCCGGCGGCGAAAAGGGCCATCGCCCGCCCCGCGAGCGGTTCCGGCGAATCCGGCCCGTAAGAGGAGGCCAGGGCGTAAGTCTCGGCGGCGTGGTAATACCGGCCGGCCTTGAGGTATTCTTCGGCCTTGCGGAGCAACTGTCGCAGCTTGGCGGCCGCGAATGACTCGAAGTCCTCGTGTTCACCCAGTATCGCCCGCGCCCGGGCGGACATACTCACTGCTTCGATCGGGGCTTCTTCGTTACCGGCGGTGTCCTCGTCTTCGGCGGTCTGCCGGGGCCGGTTTTCCGGTTCCTGTTGTTTGCCGGCGGCCTGGTCCGGCCGTTGCGGCGGCTCGAACCGGCGGCGTAACTGTTTGCGTTTTTCGATGTGCGCGCTCAGCTGATCGAGAACATCGGGCATTTCGCCAAGGTCCTGGCCGGCCTCCGGCGACTGCCCATCCTTCAATGTTTCCCGGCGGTCTTCCCCGGGCGGGGCGATTAGCTGCTTGAGTTCATCGGCCTGCCGGTCGAATGCGCTGTCTGCGGTCGAATCATGCTTTTTTTCGTCTTTGAGGCCGTCCGGTTTGATCCTGTCCGGCGGCGGCTGCTCGGTGTTTCCATCGTCGGCATTGTCCGGCCTTCCGCCCAGAGGAGGCAACTTGCCGGCGGGCGGCAACAGGTTGTCGACGCCGCCAGTACGGTCGCTTTCGAGCGCTTCGAGCCGCTGGGCCAGCGATTTGAGGGCGGAGTCGTCCACGCGTTTTCCCAGGTAGGGAGACGTGGGGGTTATCTCGAACACGGTGCCGGCGGGCGGTTTCAGACTGCCGTAATGCGGCACCATGACCGCGGTGCTTCCAGGCATTATTCGGCTGACCGTGCCGGTCGGCGAATAGAACGGTGTATTGCGGCCGGCGGTAAGTTCGCTCTGGACCGGAGCGGCCGATCTCCTCAGGAAGGAATCGAGCGACGACGAACCCAACGCCGCGGCGACGTCGGTACCGGCGGTGTACGGCACCGAACCGCGGAAATGCCTGCCGCCGGCCACGTTGCCGGTGACAACCAAGTTGCCGCTGGTGTCTACGGGGTTGGCGCTTCGGATCAGACCATCTCGGCCGGCGGTTACGGGGACCGTTCCCAAACTTGAACCGCCGGCGAATGACATCGCCGCGATCAGTGAAAGGAACATTACCAGCTGTAAAAGTGACCGGAAGTAATGCATCAAGCGATTAATCGGCCAAAAAAGGGGGGTGCCTGCAGTAACTTATGCCTTGCCGGTGCTGTATCTGGGTTTTTCGGCCCACGAGAGCTTGGCTGCAAGGGTGTCCCAATGGTTCCTGAGTGGGTTGTTGACCACCTTGAAGGCGTTTTCGGTCTTTTCAACCACAACCACATCCTCGGTGTCGAGCTTCATCGATACCTGCCCGTCGACCGAAACTGTGGTGCCAGTGTTGAGCCTGACACCGAAAACCTCTACGCGGCTTTCGGCGCTTATGACGATCGGGCGGAAACTGAGCGAATGGGGGCAGATGGGCGTTACGACCATGGCCTCCATGTCGGCGGCCAGTATGGGCCCGCCCGCTGAAAGGTTGTAGGCGGTCGAGCCGGTGGGGGTGCAGATCACCAGGCCGTCGCTGACGCAGCCGGCGAGGTTCTGGCCGCCTACCGAGACCTTGAGCTCTATCATCCGAAAGGGAGGGCCGGCGGTGACGAAAACGTCGTTGACGGCGGTCGAATAGAATTTCCGTTCGCCGAGCCGGCTTCCGCCGCCGGCGCGGTCCAGGCGGTGCACGCCGCAGCCCAGCATCATCCGTTCTTCGATCCTCGCCTTCTTCGCCGCGATCTGTCCAAAGAAATCCTTGAGTTCCTTGAGATTGAACTCCGCCAGGAAACCGAGTTTTCCCAGGTTTACTCCAATGACGGGAACACCGCTGACAGCGAGGATCCTGGCGGCGGAGATAATGCTGCCGTCGCCGCCGAAAACCACCGCATAATCGCACTCCTTCAGGGAACCGGCGGAGCAGTTCTCGATATCCGAGCTGGCCACTATTCGGGCCTTCGGCTTGACGAAGGCCATAAAATCTTCAATAACACCGGCGACATGTCCCTTTTGAGGGTCACCAAGTATCGCCAGTTTTAGTAGGTTATCGCCGGACATGGTTAATCGGATATACACATCTCCATGAGCCGCTTGGCTGTTTCAGCTATCTTTTCGGCATTTATCCCCGAGGCGGTGAGTTGTCCTTTTCGCGTACCGTGCTTGACCGGCGGTTTCGGCACGCCGATGACTTTAGCCGCCGCCGGCACCACGCCTTTGGCGAAGGCCAGTTCCAGAACCGCCGAGCCGAAACCGCACGCGGCGTAATGATCCTCCACGGTCACCACAGCCTTGCGGTCGATTGCCGTGAGGATATCCTCATCGATGGGCTCGGCGAATCTGGCGTTTATCACATCGGCGCGTATTCCTTCGTCCTTGAGTATTTCGGCCGCCAGGAGGGCTTGGTCCAGAACCGGCCCGTAACTTATGATCACCGCGTGTGAACCGGTTTGTCTGCCGGCGAATACACACTTGCCAAGCTCGAAAGGTTCGCCGGAAGAATCGGCCGTTTTGACCGGAACCGCGTCCTTCGGGTAACGAAGGCACACACAACCGGCATGGCCAATGGCGAATTCCAGTGCCGTTGACATCTCAAGGTCGTCCGCCGGGGCCGCCAGCACCGTATTTGGCATCATTCGCAAAAAGCCTATGTCCATGAGGCCGTGGTGGGTCGGGCCGTCCGGGCCGACCAAACCCGCCCGGTCTATGCAGAAGACGACCGGAAGGTTTTGGAGGGCGACCTCCTGGAATATATGATCGAAGCTTCGCTGCAGGAACGTCGAGTAGATGCACACCACCGGCCTCAATCCGTCCTTGGCCAGACCGGCGGCGATATCCACCGCCGCGGTTTCGGCTATGCCCACGTCATAGAAACGCCCCGGAAACCTCCGGCGGAACTCGCCCAAACCGGTGCCGTCGCACATTGCGCTGGTTATGGCGACTATCCTGTCATCTTCTTCCGCCAGCTCGAGCAGTTTCTCGCCGAAAGCGTCCGTAAAGGACCTGCGCGGTGCTGAAGCCGGCTCTATGCCGGCGCCGTTGATGGTGAAGGGGCCGGTGGAGTGAAATCTCGGCCTGTCCCGTTCCGCCGGCGAGAACCCCCGGCCCTTTCCAGTGTATGCATGCAGCACCGCCGGCCTTTCAAGGTGCTCCATGGCCCTGAAAAGGCCGATCAGCGAGCCTATGTCGTGACCGTCGACCGGGCCGAAGTAAGGTATGTTCAGGCTCTCGAAAAGCTGGCTTGTCCGAACGGTCATTCGGATGCTTTTCTTTATCCTTTCGATCGTTTCTTCCACCGGGCGGCCTATCACCGGCAGTTGTTCCAGGATGCTGGCTGCGGTCTTGCGCATGTCCTCGTATTTCTGGCTGAGCCGGGCCTGTGAGAAAAACTTCGCCACTGCTCCCTGGGTGGCGTCGATCGCCATCGAATTATCGTTGAGAACCACCAGCATCTGTCTCTTGACCAGGCCGAGGTTATTAAGCGCCTCGAAGCTGGTTCCGTTGACTATGCTGGCGTCGCCCACGAAAGCGACTATCCTGTCCGCCGAACTATTCAACTGCTGGGCCAGGGCCATTCCGATCGCGGTGGCCACCGAGGTCCCCGCATGGCCGACCGTGAACTGGTCGTACGGGCTTTCGACATGATCGGGAAACCCGCTCAGGCCGCCTTCCCGCCGCAGCGAGTCGAAATCACGGCGCCTTCCGGTGAGAATCTTGTGGACGTAGCATTGGTGGCCCACGTCCCATAGGAGCTTGTCGCGTGAAAAGTCGAATACGTGATGAAGAGCTATGGTCAGCTCCACCACGCCGAGGCTGCTGGCAAGATGCCCTCCGGTCTTGCTGACGGTTTCCACCAGAAAGTCGCGGATCTCGCGTGCCAGGACCTCGAGTTGAACGGTGGAAAGGACCTTCAGGTCCGCCGGTGTTTCAATGTTGTCGAGCAACCGGCCCACCGGATTAACTCCTTCTTTCGACCAGAGCCGCGGCCAACTCTCTAAGGATGCCGGCCTTTTCGCCGAACGCCTCGAGCGCCGCCTGCGCCTGCGCAACCAGACCGTGTGCCACCCGTCTGGATTCAGCAACCCCCAGAAGCGAGGGGTAGGTAAGTTTTCCTGCAGCGGTGTCCTTGCCGGCTGTCTTTCCGAGCTCGCTGCTGGAGGCCGATACGTCGAGTATGTCGTCGACGATCTGAAAACCCAGACCCACTTTCAGGCCGTAGAGCCGAAGGTTTTCGATCGCCGCGGAATCTGCCTCTCCGCACAGCCCGCCCATAACCGCGGCCGCGGCGAACATCTTCGCGGTCTTGTCGGTATGTATGGATTCGAGAAGCTTGCGGTCTCCTCCGCTCTTTTCCGCCTCCAGGTCCGCCATCTGTCCGGCGATCATACCGGTTCCGCCGGCGGCCCGGGCCAGTTCCCTTATAAGCGCCACCGCCACCTTCGGCCCGTTGATTCTGGAGGCCAGCGTGTCGAAGGCCATGGTGACCAGGGCGTCACCGGCCAGAATGGCAACCGCTTCGTCGAAAGCCTTATGACAGGTCGGAAGCCCGCGCCTCATGTCGTCGTTGTCCATCGCCGGCAGGTCGTCGTGAACGAGGCTGGACGTATGGACCATCTCCACGGCGGCCGCCGCAACCTCGGCGTTGGGGTTGGTCTTATCCGCGACAATTTCGCAGCACCACAACACCAAGGCGCCCCGCAGACGCTTGCCGCCGGCCTCAAGCGTGTACACCAGGGCCTGCTCGAGCCTGTCGTTGATTCCGGCCTGCTCGACAAGAAGCCGCCTCACCGTCTCATTGACGATTTTGCGTTTTTTCTGCAATTCCGCCGCAAAATCCTTAGTGCTCAGCATCATTTTTTTCCCACCTACCGGACGCGTCCCGGCTGGAGTCGACCGCGAAACCGGGCCCCGTTTCATTGGCACCGGTTGCGGTCTTCGACCGTCATATGATTAAATACGGCGGTATTATAAGCCATCGGGTGTTTGGGGCTAAACAAATAATGAACCAGCCCATGATCTTCATTCTCGGCACGACCGCCTGCGGAAAGGGGCGTCTGGCCTTTTGTCTGGCTGAAAAGCTGCGGGCGGAGATCATCAGCGTGGACTCGATGAAAGTCTATCGTGGCATGGACATTGGAACGGCCAAGCCCCCGCCGGCCGCCCGTGAGGCCGTCAGGCATCACCTGATCGATGTCGTCGAGCCTTCTCAGTCCTTCAGCGCCGGGTTGTTCGTTGAGCTGGCCAATAAGGCCGTGGATCAGATAAAATCCCGCGGCCGGCCCGTCATAGCCGTCGGCGGAACCGCCCTCTATATAAAGGCTCTGCTGTACGGTCTTTTCGAGGGGCCTCCGGCGGACGAGAGCGTCCGCAGGCGGCTCAGCGCCGAAGCGCGAACCGAAGGGCTCGAGGCCGTCTATGGGCGTCTTAAGCTAGTCGATCCCGCCGCCGCCGGGCGTATACACCCCAACGACCAAAGAAGGATCATTCGGGCCCTGGAGGTCTACGAGTTGAGCGGATCACCCATATCGCAGCTTCAAAAACAGTTTGACTCCGCCGGCGGCCCCGCCGGCTGGAAAATGATCGGGTTGAGGCGGCAGAGGAACGACAACAACGCCCGGATAAACTCGAGGGTAAGGAGTATGGTCGAGGCCGGCCTGGTGGACGAGGTGAAGGCCCTGACCGCGGGTGGAAAGAGACTCGGCAGGCAGGCCGCCGCTGCCATCGGCTACGCCGAGATAATCGAGCATCTGCGGGGCCGGGTCAGCCTGGAGGAGTCCGTCGAGAAAATAAAAATAAACACGCGCCGGCTGGCAAAGCAGCAGAGAACCTGGTTCAAACGTTTTGCAGGCGTAAGCTGGTTGGACGTCGAGCCGGACACGCCCGATGATACGGTCCTCGAGATGGCCGTGGGAAGGCTGGGGATTTGAATGGGTCGAAGTTCAGGGAAAAGAAGCCAGAATTCAGAATCCAGAATGGCTGACGCCCTGCCCGACCACCCCGGCGACAGCCAATCCCAGCCCCCATCCGACATGTCCGACATGTCCGACTGGTCCGAGTACCGTTCGGTTCGCGTCGGTTCGGTCAGGCCGGGCGACAGCCACTGTCGAATCCAGCTCTGCTTCGCTGAAGCTTCGTACTTTGAAAGCCAGAATTCAGAATGGCTGACGCCCTATAAAGCCCCCCTGACCAAGCTCACACTCCCGTCCGCTTCGTCCACTTCGTCCGTACCGATTACGAGTACGGGGCCGGAGGCATCCGGGCCTAAAACCTTTCCGGGAAATGCTCCCGCAGGATGCCGATTATCTGCTTGTGAACCGCCTCGATCGGCCGCGTCGCGTCCACCGCCGCGAAGTCTTCCCGGCCGCCGGCAAGTTCGAGGAACGCATTCCGTACGTTCCGGTGGTAACTCTTCGCCTTTCTTTCCATGCGGTCCAGCCGGCGGTCAAGGCGCTTCGAGGCGGTCTCGAGATCCACGTCAAGTACGATCGTCAAATCGGGCCATACCCGCGGCAGGGATTCGCCGGCTATCGTCACCACTTTCCCGCAGCCGAAACCGCCTGCCACTCCCTGGTAGGCCCAGGTGCTCGACACCCATCTGTCGAGGATGACGTCTTTGTTTTCCTCCAGGGCCGGCTGTATCCTTTCCCTCCACAACTGGGCCCTCGCGGCCATATACAACAGCACCTCGGCGGCGGTGCTCATTGCGGTGTTTTCGACGTCAAGTAGTATGCGCCTGATCTTTTCGCCTATGGCAGTGCCGCCCGGATCCCGCAACAGCAGTGTTTCAACTCCACCTGCGGCGAGGCTTTCGGCCAACAGCGCACACTGGGTGCTCTTGCCGCAGCCGTCAGGGCCGTCGAGGACAAGGAAGATGCCGCCGCTGCCGTGGTCTTTCTTTTGGATGGTCTTCACCGTTGGCTTGTCAGCTGGAAGTTCTCTGCTCCGACGATCTGCCGCATTTTTCTGCAGAAGTCCATGTCGGCTTGTACGGACAATGCGCTGTCGAGTCTGGCGTAGACGTTTCCCCCCGAAGCCTTTATCGCCACGTATACCGGCAGCTTTCCTTTATGATGCTCGCAGACGCTTCTTATCATGGCCACCTTTTCCTTTGTGGTGCAGGCGGCATCGAGTTTTATCCGCACCCTGCCGGCCGCCCGCTTTATTTGGTCGAGCTCTATGAGTTCATCGGCGATGACATTCGGTCTTTCGCGCTTGTGATCGAGCCGGCCCTTGACGAAGATGACCATTCCCTCTTCCAGCAGGCCGCCGAATTTCTTGAAGGTATCCGGGAAAAGAACCACGTCCACACGGCCCTGCAGGTCTTCCAGGATCGCCACGGCCATGCGGCTTCCGGCGTTCCTGCCGGATTTAATGATGTTGTGCCTGACCTTCTCGATCATGCCGCCTATGATGACGGGCCTACCCTGGGATGATTCTGCAAGTTGTGCCGTGTTCAACGTCGAGTAGGTGTCTATGGTTTCGGCGTAATGGCTCAGGGGATTGCTGGTAACGTAAAAACCGAGGACCTGTTTCTCGTAGGCCAGCATCTGGGTTTCGGGCCAGGGCGCCGCAGCCGGCAGTATCTTGTGATCCTCCGAATAATCGCTCTGCGCCCGGCCGCCGAACAGGGTCATCTGGCCTCCAAGGCGGTCGGCCTGCGAGTCCGAACCTATTTGTATGGCCTTTTCGAGACCGGCCGCCATCTGGGCACGATTTGCCCCGAGCCGGTCGAATGCCCCGGCCTTTATCAGAGCCTCGATTACCTGCTTGTTGACGGTTCTTAGATCAACGCTCTCGCAGAAGTGAAAGAGACTCTGGAAGGGTCCCTGCCGCCTTGCGGCGATTATCTGCTCAACCGCTTTTTCGCCGACGCCCCTGACCGCGGCCAGGCCGAAGCGTATGATGCCTTCTTTGCGTTTTCTCGCCTCGGCGTTCTTGTACATTGGGGTGAAATCCACGCCGCTTTGGTTTACATCGGGGGCCGAGACCTCAATCCTCATTCGGCGGCATTCCCTTATGTAATCCGCCAGCTTATCGAGGTTGTCCATTTCGAAGGTCAGAACCGCCGCCATGTACTCAAGCGGCCAGTAGGCTTTCATGTAAGCGGTCTGGTAGGCGATTACAGCGTAGCGGGTCGAGTGGCTCTTGTTGAAACCGTACCCGGCGAACCGCTCGATAAGCTCGAAAATCTTTTCCGCCTGGTTCCGCCTCAGTCCTTTGCTCTTGCAACCCTGTATGAACCTCTCCCTTTCCTTGGCGATCGTTTTGGCTTTTTTCTTGCTTATGGCCTTTATCAGCGTGTAGGCCTCCCGCAGGCCGATATCCCCCAGCGACGAGCATATCCTCATCACCTGTTCCTGGTAGACCATTATGCCGTAGGTCTCCTCCAGAATATTCTTCATCAAGGGGTGCGGCAGCTCCCAGCGGGCTCCATGCTTGCGGTCGATGTAGTCCGGGATTAGTATCATCGGCCCCGGGCGGTAGAGGGCGTTGGCGGCGATCAGGTCCTCGAACCTGTCAGGCTTCATTCTCATGAGCAAATCCTGCATGCCGCCCGACTCGAACTGGAATATCCCCTTTGTCCTGCCGCTTGCGAACACCTGCAAAACCTTCGCGTCGCCCAAATCCAGGTTTTCCAGGTCTATCTTGACGTCGTGTATCTGCTCTACGAGCTGCCGGGCCCTTTCCAGTACGCTGAGGGTCTTTAGGCCCAGGAAATCCATCTTCAGAAGGCCCACTTTTTCAACCGTTGTTCCTTCAAACTGTGTGATGATTTCCTCTGAGCCCGGGGGTTTGTAGAGAGGTAGAAAATCTGTCAGGGGTTTGTCGGCGATGACCACCCCGGCCGCGTGGACCGATGCATGCCGGGCCAGGCCCTCGAGCTTCTTGCAGATGTCGATGACTTTCTTGGTCTGGGGGCTCTCGGCGTATTCCTGCTTAAGACGCGGCTCGCTTTTCAGGGCCTGATCAAGGGTTATGCCCAGCGACTCCGGCACCAGTTTGGCGAGGCGGTCGGCCTCGGCCAGGGGAACGCCCAGCACCCGGCACACGTCCCGGATTACGGCCCGGGCCTTCATGGTGCCGAAAGTTATTATCTGGGCGACATGACCGTATCGCCTGCGGACGTACTCGATTATGCCGGCTCTTCCCGACTGGCATATGTCGATGTCGACGTCGGGCATCTCGTTGCGCTGGGGGTCCATGAAACGCTCGAAAAGCAAGTCGTATTTGATCGGATCGACGTTGCACAGGCCCAGGCAGTAACCTACCAGGGTTCCCACGGCGCTTCCCCTTGCCCCGGCGGGGATGTTGTGTTCATGGGCGTGTTTGCACAGGTCCCAGACGATCAGAAAATAGCTGGCGAAGCCCTTGGACTCGATTACCTCCAGTTCCCTGCCGAGTCTTTGTTCGAGCTGCTCCGTGATCCGGCCGTACCGTTTGGCGGCGCCTTCGAAGACCAGCTTCCTGAGAAAGTCCTCGGGCCTGGAATCGTCGGCCGGCCGATATCTCGGCGCGTGCCTGTTCTTGAGATCGAGTTCAACGTTCGCTCTTTCGGCGATAAGAATCGTGTTGTCACACGCCTCGGGTAGTTCCGTGAAATCCCTGCGCATTTGGGCCGGGCTCTTTAGGAAGATGTCCGCCGGATAGATCAATCTGTCCGGGTCGGTGTACTGTTTTCCGGTGCTGATGCAGCACAGGCAGTTGTGTGCCTCGTGGTCTTCGGCATCCAGAAAATGCACGTCATTGGTGGCCACTATGCCCACACCCTTTTTGGCCGCAAGATCTATGAGGCCGCGGCGGACTTCCGGGTCATCCGCTTGGTGGATTTGTATCTCCACGAAGAACCTGTCGCAGCCGAATATTTTCAAAAAATCGTCGAGCGCTTCGGCGGCACTGTCGTGCCGCCCCTGGCTTATCAGCGACGCCAGCTGGCCCTTCGTGCAGGCCGAGGTGGCGATCAGGCCCTCGGAAAGCTCCGCGAGAATCTGCTTGTCTATGCGGGGCCGGTAATAAAAACCTTCGGTGTAGCCGGCGGTGGCCAGTTTCAGCAGGTTTTTGTAGCCGGTGTTGTTCTCCGCCAGAAGTATCAGGTGGTAGGATGCGTCCGAGATACTGCACTTGGTCCGGTCGAAACGGCTGCCGGGCGACGTGTAAGCTTCCATTCCGATGATGGGCTTGACGTGGGCGGCCATGGCCTTGGTGTAAAACTCCACCGTCCCGAACAGGTTGCCGTGGTCGGTCAGCGCGACGGCATCCATGTTCATCTGTCTGCAGCGTTTAAACAGCCTCTCGAAGGAAATGGCTCCGTCAAGAAGGGAGTATTGACTGTGAAGATGAAGATGGGTGAATCCTTTCTTAGCCATGACTTACACCTTCCATGCGTTTCTTCGGGTGGCGGTGACCCCCGAAAAAACGGTTACAGCCAGCATCAAGATCAAAACCGCCGCCGTGAACCAGTTGCCCCATTGTGCGGTCTGCACGTGCGCGGTTTTTATTACCACTGTTCCTATCGCAACCGACTGCAGGAACATCTTCACCTTACCGGAGGCCGTGGCGGCGAAATTAAAGCCCCTGGCCTCGGCGATATGCCGAAGCGTGGTGACGTATATTTCGCGGGCGGCGATTATGCCTGCAACGGACCAGTGGATCGCCCTGATCACCGCCTCGGAAAGGGCGAAGAGGCGTGGTATGCCTACGATAGCGAAACATACGAAGGCCCCGCATACGAGCACTTTGTCAGCCAGAGGGTCGATCATTCTTCCAAACTTGCTGGTGACGTGCAGGCGGCGGGCGGTTATGCCGTCGACGATGTCCGTAAGTCCGGCGACAACGAATATCACGAAGGCCGCATCAAGCAGCCGCGTTCGGTCGGCCGTTTGGGGCAGGTAAAGGATCATGCCCAAAAACAGTACCGACAGAACGAGCCGGCCGATTGTCAGGATGTTCGGAATCAACCGGAGCATAGCAACCAAGCGTTCAATGCAGCGGTTTACCTTCTGCAAACTTGTGCCGCCGGGGCCTGCAAATCCCCGGCGGGGCGTTCAGATGCGCCGGCGGCTTTCGGCGCCGCCCGGCCGGGCGAAAGACCGTCCGCTGCCGTTACGGCCGTATAATAAAACCGCCCAAAGGAATTTAACATCAAATCCGCCTTGCCACAAGGTCATAACCCTCGGCGGATTGTACCGCGACTCTTACGAAGCTGCCGGGTTTTTCCCTGCAGTTTTCCAGCAGGCAAATGCCGTCGATTTCCGGGGCCTGCCCGTAAAAACGACCACAGCGGCGGCCCGTTGTATCCGAACCGTCGATCAGACATACAAGCTCCGTTCCGATGCGGTTTTGATTTGCGGCGAACGCTATTTCGCGTTGGGCGAGCATCAGGCGCCTATAGCGATCCTGTTTTACCGGTTCCGGCACCTGTTCGGCAAGGGCCGCGGCGGCGGTTCCCTCTTCTGGGCTGAAGGTAAAGCACCCCAGTGCGTCGAACCTCGCCCATCGGATAAAATCCAGCAGCTGCCGGAAACGACGCTCGCTTTCGCCCGGATAACCCACCATGACGGTCGTTCGAAGTACGCAGCCGTCCAGGCGGCTGCGAAGCTTCTGGACGAGAGACCGTATCGACCTTTCCGTTTCCACCCGCCGCATGGATTTCAGTATATCGTCGTTGATGTGCTGGACGGGCATGTCGACATAAGGCAGGATTTTGCCGCTTCGGGCGACTGTTTCGATAAGTTTGTCGGTGATCCCCGCCGGATTCATGTAGAGCAGTCTTATCCACTTTACAGATTCTATTTTTTCAAGTTCTGTGAGCAAAACCGGCAGGTCTTCCCCGGCCTCGAGGTCTTGCCCGTAAGCGGTTGTGTCCTGTCCGATTACGTTAAGCTCCCTGACCCCCGCCCGGGCCAGTTCCGAGGCCTCCTCTATCACAAGCCAGATCGGCTTGCTCCTGAACGGTCCGCGGATGGCCGGTATCGTGCAAAAGGAACAGCTTCGGCTGCAACCTTCACTTATTCTCAGGTACGCATAGTGGCCGGGCGTGATCAGCAGGCGGGTCTTGTCGCTCTTGGGCGCTTCGGCGTCGCCGGTGTAAAAAGCCGGAAGTTTCGACTCGATCGTTTTTCTGATTATGCCGGCGATATCGTCCCGCCCGCCCAGTTCCACCACCGCGTCTATGCCTCGGACCCGCTCGAAAAGACGCCGGCCGAGTCTTTGGGCCAGGCACCCGGCCACTATCACCTTGCGCACTTGCCCCCGGGCCTTTTGCCTGACAGCATGTTCGATGGCCTCGATGGCCTCCTCGACAGCGGGCCGGATGAACCCGCAGGTGTTTATCACGACTACGTCGGCGCGGTCCGGGTCCGCCGCCAGCGGCAGACCGGCCAGGGTGATCTCGGCCAGCATCCTCTCGCTGTCCACGGTGTTCTTGGCGCAGCCGAGAGAAACCAGCCCGACGGTCGTTTTTGTCTTCTTTGAAGCCATCCGGCGCCGTTGTATAGTGGTTTCAATGCCGGTTTTTTAGCCACGGATCAGCTTTGCGGCCCGCTGGCGCGGGCTGTGCGGCGACAACCGGTCCGCTGTCCGCGAGCATGGCTCGCTTCCAGCGGCCCGCCCGCCGCCGCGGTTGGCAAAGCCAACCGCAAAGCTGATACACAGATTTTCGCAGATTAACACAGATTTTTTTGATTAACACGGATTGGTTCGATTCGTCACCTATTTGCTTGATCCACCGCTTACCTGCTCCGCCGGCCGAAGGCCGGGCGGTGGTGGTCCTTCGGGCCGGCTCAATGACGCCGCCTCGCCTAAAATCTAATGAATAACCGCCTCAGGGTACGATAAGTATACAGTGTAAGGACTTTTTTCCAGCATTAAGCGTGATTTAGCAAGTGTCTAACCGTCTTTTCGCCCTCATCGGCCGCCTGCGGTTAGGGCGGTTGATGTCTATCCTGTGGCTCTTGTGCCCGGCCGGCTGCGGCGATTTTTTTGCCGAAAAACCGGCCGAGGTCCAGACACAGTCCATCCTCAGCGAGCTTCGCCAGGTCAAGCCCAGCCCCCATGTGCAAAACCCCGTTCCGAAACTGTACAATCAGCCGCCGGAGAGAATGAAAGTGGAGGAAGGCGTCAAGCTGTTCTACTTCACCAAACAGCATACCCCCGACAAGCTGGCTAATCTGATCACCAGCCAGCTGGGACTCGACGTCAGCCTCAACGGGTCGACCAACCAGATCATCGTCGCCTGCGGCGACGACTCGGTCGCCGACACGGTCGTGGAGTTTCTCAGCAAGGTGGACGTGGCGCCCATTCAGGTCAACATCGACTGCCTTATCCTCGAGCGTTTCGCCGACGTTACGATGGACTGGGAAACGACCATCAAGGTGGAAAACCTTCTTGGTGAGGCCATAACCTTCGGCGGCAAGGTCGATTCCGTAACGGGCGAGCTTCTGCCCAATTTTCCCGGAGCCTCTCTTAGGGAATCCAAGCGCTCGGAATTCGGCCTTGATGTCGGCTACTGGAAGAACAAGGGCGTTACGGGCCACGAGTTCCGCGCCCTTGTGGACCTGCTCGTATCTAACGGCTACCTCAAAATACTTATGAATCCCACGATCGAAACGCTTAACGGTCAGAAGGCCAATATCGTTTCCAAGGATTACGCCGGACTCGAAAAGATCGTCACCAAAGAGGGCGTGGATCCCTACAGCCTGACGGAATACCAGTGGGTTGAGGACGCCCTGGAGGTCGTGCCCTTCGTTTACGCCGACGGAACCATAGGGCTTAACACCACCATCAAGCTGGGTTCCAGGTCGAAACCCGAAGGGGTGGTCCAGACTCCGATCATCACCGAAAGGTCCATAAACGTCAGCGAAACCAGGATTCGCCCCGGTGAGAGTCTGGTCATCGGGGGTATAAGAAAGAGCGAGGAGCGGGCCGTGATCCGCGGAGTGCCCTTTTTCAAGGATATACCTGTTCTGGGCATCCTCTTTTCCAGCAAGGACTTTGAGGAAGCGGCCACCGAGGTGATATTCATTCTCACGCCGAGCATCTCTTCGGGCAGTGTCAAACACGCCGACATGATCGAGGATGTGAGGCAGAAATACCGCCGCCCGAAATACAGTATCGGACTGGGCGAAGTTTTGACCGATCCGCTGGGTACCGGCGCCTACACTCGCCAGATGGAACAGCATGCCGCCCGCGCCGAATCGGAGCGTCTCAAGGCGCGGATGGAACAGACCGAGGCCAGCAAGGCCCTGGAGCAGGCCAAGGCCGCCAGGGCGGAGGCCGAGTTGGCAAGGCGCCAGGTACGCAGGCTCAAGGCCGAACTTGAGAGTCTGCGTTCGAACCAAGACAGACCCTCGCCCGAGAACACACAAGAGGCAACCGAGTAGGGAGTAGACTCAATGCCCGCTCATTATGACTGTATTATAATAGGCGCCGGACCGGCCGGTCTGGCCGCAGCTTTATACACCGCCCGGGACCGGCTTCGTACGCTGGTTCTGGAGAAATTCGCCCCCGGCGGCCAGATAAACAACACTGACAGGATAGAAAACTATCCCGGCATCGAACGCATAGACGGACCCGGCTTGATCGAGAGAATGGCCGGCCAGGCCAAAGGTTTCGGTGCCGAGATAAAGTCGGGCGCGGAGGTGAAGTCGGTCCGCGCCGCCGCGGATGTTCTGGAGATTGCCTGTGATGCCGATCGGTACACTGCCGCGACAGTCATATTGGCGCCCGGGAGTGATTACCGCAAGCTCGGCGTGCCCGGCGAGGAAAAATTCAGAAGCGCCGGCGCCGGTGTCAGTTACTGCGGTACGTGTGATGCGCCTTTTTTCCGGCAAAAACGTGTCGTGGCCGTCGGCGGAGGCAATACAGCCGTCGAGGAGACCCTTCACCTTGCAAAGTTCGCCGCCGAGGTTACATTGGTGCATCGAAGAGACGAATTCCGGGCGACCAAGGTACTGGCCGAGGAGATCAAGGCCAAGGCCTCCGAAGGAGATTCGAACCTTGCCATCCGATACAGCACCGTCGTTACGGCCATAGACGGCGGCGAAAAAGTCGAGTCTGTGAAGCTGCGGGATCTCAAGACCGGCCGCGAGCAAAGTCACCCCTGCGACGGCGTGTTCATCTTCGTGGGAATGGTCCCCAACACCGGCTTCCTTGAGGGGTTGGTCGAACTGTCCGAGAGGCGTTTCGTCAAGTGTGACTGTGCTTACCTTCGCACCAGCGTGCCGGGTGTATTCGTGGCCGGCGACTGCAGAATCGGCGCGGCGATGCAGCTTGCCACGGCGGTGGGTGACGGGGTGAACGCGGCCATGATGCTCAAACAGTACCTGAGGGATCCGGATTTCTGGAATCGGCCTGTTTCTGAATCCTTTCAGCCCGGAGGGTGGTAGAAACCGCCGCAATACCACATTTGACACGCAAACGCTGTTTAGTCTCCCGGAGGTGCGGATCTGCGTCGAACCGGCGCCGTCTGTGGTTGCTCAGGTTTCCCTGCCGGACTCCGGAACAAATCATTTTCTCCATCGATGCGGCTTTTGGGATAACTTCCGGATTTTTACAAAAGCTCGTCGATGGCGCTGATCAGGTCCTTCTTGCTGGTCAGGCCGACCCATTTTTTCTGGACCTGCCCGTCTTTGAACAGGATAGTGGTCGGTATGGCGTTTATGCTGAACTCCATTGCGCTGTCACGGGCCTCATCGGTGTTAAGCTTGCATATTTTGGCCCTGCCGGAGTATGTACCGGCGATTTCCTCGATAATAGGCGTCATCATCTTGCAGGGTCCGCACCATGGCGCCCAGAAGTCGACCAGTACGGGGATGCCGGAACTGTGAACCACCTCGTCGAAGGTAGCATCGGTAAGGTCAATAACGTTTTCCGCCATCAACAATCCTTTCTGAGTGCTGTTATGAAACATATGTAATTTTAAGCCGTTTCGCCGACAGCGTCAACAGATTATGCGGTTCCCTGTTCAGCCGGCTTGTTTGGGGCCGTCTGTGCTGTATCAATGGCCGCTTCAACGGTACCGGTCGGCCCTGGTTTTGCCGGTTTTTTGCCTTCCGGGGAGGTTTCGGCGATCGGTATCGGCAAAACATCCTGTCCGGCCCCCGGGCTTTCCGCCGGGGCGATCAAATCCCGTACCGCCTGTTCGGCGGGCTTGTCGGTCAGTGCCCGCAGCTCTATGGATTCGTCGCTGTCGGAGTGCTCGGCCCAGACCATTTTGGCCCTTATCAGCTCGAGCAGGCCGAGGAACAGACCTATCATCTCCGCTCGTCCCTTGGAGTCGAAGATTCGGCAGAACCTCACCGGCCCCTCGGTTTGTAAGCGGTGGAGTATCTCTATTTGATAAAGGTCTATCGGCGTTTCGTCTCTTATAAGGTTGATGTCGAAGGCCGCTCCGCCCGTGGCCTTCATGATTGCGTCGAATGCCTCGAGAAGATCCCACGCGCTCAGCTGGTCCATGTCCACTTCGGGTTCGGCATCGAGCTTGAGCCCGGATGCGGAACAGGCCGGCCGGCCCGTCCGCCGCTGTTGCGATTCAGCCGCTGCCGCGAGGAGGTTGGCTGCGTCCTTAAATTTCTTATATTCCAGAAGCTGTCGTATCAGCTCCGCCTTGGGATCGGAAAGATCTGTGGTTTCATCCTGCCCGGTGTCGGCGGCCGGCAGGAGCATGGCCGATTTTATCTGCATCAAGGTGGCTGCCATGACCAGAAAATCGCCGGCCAGGTCGAAGTCGAGGTTCTTGAGCATATCGATGTAACACATGTACTGGTCGGTGATTTGGGCCAGAGGGATGTCGTATATGTCCACCTCGTTCTTACGGACCAGGTACAGAAGTAGGTCGAGAGGGCCGGCGAAAACTTCGAGTTTTACCCGGTAATCGGTCATAGATTGTTATTTCCCGGAGGAGCCTGGATTTCTCAAACCCACCGCCTCCCGGACCCTCTTGAGCGTAAGGGCCGCGGCCCGCCGGGCCCGCTCGGCGCCGCTGGCCAAAACCGCCTGGACGCCGGCGATGTTTTTTTCCAGTTCGGCCCTCTTGTGCCTGAAGGGCCTGAAGTACTCGATAAGAGCGTCGGCCAGGCGTTTTTTGGCCTCGCTGTAGCCCATGGGGCCTGTTCGGTACCTTTGGTCCCACTGATCGAGTTCCTCCGCTGAAAGCACAAGCTTCAGCAGTGCGAAGACGCCGCACTTTTCGGGGTCTTTCGTCTGGTCTACCGGCGTTGAGTCGGTTACGATCCGCATGATCTTTTTCCGGACCGAATTCTCAGGTTCGAATATGCCGATGGTGTTGCCGTAGCTCTTGCTCATTTTCCGGCCGTCCACGCCGGGAACAACAGCCACCGACTCCATTATCCTGGCCTCGGGGGTTTTGAAAACACGGCCGTAAGTGTTGTTGAACCTGACCGCGATGTCGCGGGTGACCTCGATATGCTGTTTCTGATCGGCGCCGACAGGCACCAGATCGCTGTCATAAAGCAATATGTCGGCGGCTTGCAGGACCGGGTAGGCGAACAGGCCGTGATTGGGCGAGAGGCCCTGGGAAACCTTCTCCTTGAAACTCACGCAACGATTAAGCAGGCCCATAGGGGTGATGCAGGAAAGCAGCCACGCCAGCTCTACCACCTCGGGCACGTCCGATTGTCGCCAGAATACGGTCTTTTGGGGATCCAGGCCCAAAGCCAGATAGTCCAACGCGACATCAAGACACCGCTGCGGCAGTTCCCCGGCCGGGGGTGTGCTGGTCAGGGCGTGATAATCCGCTATGAAATAAAAACAATCGTTTTCGCGCTGCAGCTCGAGGTGGCTGCGCATGGCCCCGAAATAGTTGCCGATGTGAAGTCTGCCCGACGGCTGGATACCTGATAAAACTCGCAAGACGGCCTCCGAAAAAGCAAAAAAACCCTTGATACGGTACCTTTGAAGGCCGGTACTGTCAAGGTTCTTGGAGAAGAAACAGGCGAATTGCGCGGCCTTCGGCCGCGGTTACAGGATATAGTAGACAGTAGTCAGTAGACAGTAGTCAGTAGGGCCGCCTCCCCCATTCATTCCGAGCATCTCAACCCGGCCGCGCGGCAGGTATACAGAAGAAACAGAGAGTTCAGAGTTCAGGAAAGGGCCCGACCGGGCAGTTCAGTTGGGGGGCAGCCTTCCAGGCTGCGCGGGACAGGCACAGCCAAGATGGCTG
>Ga0180433_10003923_pt1 | contig 21322 bp, 38 predicted proteins | sample SS_ome_8_FD_132980 | JGI IMG/M metagenome (GOLD analysis project Ga0180433, IMG submission 132980) | Hypersaline lake sediment archaeal communities from the Salton Sea, California, USA - SS_1_D_1 metaG | ecosystem: Environmental > Aquatic > Non-marine Saline and Alkaline > Hypersaline >... | reverse complement strand
GATGAAGAAGAAGCATCAAAAGAAGATACTAAAATAAGCATGCAGGCAAAGGAATTAAGGAAATTAAGGGATAGGATGATCTATTTACTTATAAAGAAAACAGCAAAATTCAATTATGAGAATATGCCAGAGATCACAGGATTAACAAAAACGACACTAATGAAAATCGTAAAAGGGCAAAAAAAGATCATAGAAGAAGAAGAACATAAGAAGTCAATTGAAAGAACACAATCAGGGATTCATAGACAATTAGATACAGCACTTAACCTTATAAACAGGAAATAAAATATTAAAAAAATTGGAAATGCAGTTCCAGTTAAAATGGCAAAAGCCATAGCAGAGGAGATAAGAAACAACCTATCTTAAAAGTAGTTTGGCAAAATATGGAAGAATTGAAAAATAAAGTTAAAGATGAGCCGATGATATGCCATCTTGTAAAACTCCTTATTGGAAAACTAAACAAAGCCGATAATTTAAAAAAACTTAAAAATACCAGAAACAAATAATCCTTATGGCAACAGGTAGTGCAGAATATAATTTCTTAACAGGAGAAACCAGGCAGTATAGGGAAGGGCAATATGTAGGATCTTCATATCAAGACCCTAATTTAGCAGGTGGATCAAGAAGGGATTCAGTATCATTTGAAGATGATCCAGAATATGTTGTAGATAAAAAGTTTAATTATGATTTCTCAAAATATGATTTAATGGCCAGGGGCAGAGAACAAGTTGGCAGAGGATTATCCTTTATTGGAAATGTAGGCAGAGAAGCAAGATTAACAGATCCAGAAAAGAAAGAGGAGTTGGCAGAGTTTGAAAGAAGAAGAATTGCAGAAGCCAGATCAGTTTTGCCATTCACATTTGGTTTATCGTATGCAACAGCCAGGGGAAGTGTAATTGCAGAATCTAAAAGATTAAAGAAAGAGGAGTTGGCAGAAACAGAAGCATTGATCTCCCAGAAAGAACAAATTGAAGGAGATATTGATTTCTTAATTTCTTCACAAGAAAAGGCAGGCAAGATCAAAGATAATCAATTTTATGGAACACAAGAAGAATATGATATTTTTAGTGGGCAATTAGAAAAAAGGCAGGAAGGTTATAAAAAAGTAATAGGAGAGATGGGGGAAAAAGATCTAATTGCAGAGCCAGCATCAATGTTAAAACCAGCACCATCAACAAGAATAAATTGGCAACAAGATCCAGCATATTCAGTTGTTAAGGCATCAGGAAATATACTTTCAGGCACAGCAGGGGTATCAGGTGCATTGTTAGAAGATCCAGCAAAGTATGGAAAGATAGTTTATGATCCATTAAAATTTGCTTATGATAAAGGTGGAGTTCAGGGAGTTCAAAACCTTCTTTCTTATGGAGTAATGAAAACACCAGATATAGCAAAATCAAGTTATGCAGGATATAAAAGAGCATTTAGGGGAGATCCTTATGGAACAGCATTTGAAACAGCATTTGTTTTAGAACAGCCATTTAGGGCAGGGTATAAGAAAGTAAAATCAAAAATACCAGCAAAAGAAGAATGGAAATTGTATGATCCACAGGAAAATCTACCAGGTGCAAGAATTGCAACAGAACAGAAAGTGATCCTTTATGGTGGGAAGGCAAAAGATATAGTAAAAGCAATGGGTGGAGATGCAAGCAAATTGCCAGGGGATACAGGGGTTATATTAGCAACACAAGATACAGGAATGGCATTAAACAAATTTACAAGATCAGGATTTTTCAGGCAGAATGTAAAAATAACAGAATCAGTTCCATTAGAAGCAAACTTTTTTGGATTAACAAAAGAATTGCCAAAAGGAGTAACAAAGAAATTATGGGGAGAAACCTTAATTGAAAAATCATTTGGTAGAACAGGATCACTATCAGAATTAAGAATGATCGGTGGAGATACAAGAATACAATCCATAATAACAGGAGTTACAAAAGGGGGAAAAGGATCAGGTAGGGGAATTGCAAGTGTTACAGAAGCAGGACAAACCAGGATAGGAAAGGTTTATGGATTTGCAGATAAACCATCAAGATCATTAGAGTTTATAACAAATAAGGGTGGAAAGATAACATTCACAGCAGATTTGCCAAAGGGAAAACCAGGAGATGCACAAATATTAGAAGGATTTGGGTGGTTCGGATCAAATGGAAAAGGATCTTCATTGGTTAAAGGAAAAACAAGTATATTTGGCCAGCCAGATAAAGCATCAAGTGGGGGAGATAACATATTTAGTTTAGCAACAAAGACAACGACAGCACCACAAACAGCAAACATTGCAAAAACATTGAAATCAATATATGCACCAGCCAAGAAAACAAGCAAAGCTACAAATATTTTAAAACCAATATTAAAACAATCATCAGGATCAGGTGCAAAAACAGCAGGAATCTCATTTGATTTTAAATCTCCAAGTGCAACAACAAGAGGAGAATCAACACAAACATTAAATCTATTGAGCCAATTGGATAGTTCAGCAGAGAGATCAAAGGAGAGAACCAATAACAGATTAAATAGGTTAGTGGGATCTAATATATTTGAGGATAAACCAAAATCATCCACAAAAACAAATCAAGCATTAAACATGGCATTTCTAACCAAGCAGGGTTTAAAACAAGATCAATTATCAAAATCAATTCAGGGTATTGGATTCGGAACAGGAACAGGAAGGCCACGAACACCCACGAAACCAAAACCAAACACACCAAGAAGGCCAAGATTAGATTTGGATTTTAATCTTCCTGGTGCAGAACCAAAGAAAAAGAAGAAAAAGAAGAAAAAGAAAGGAATATCAAGCATATACAAATTTTCTTTTACTGGATTACAATCAGGGAAAACTATAAAAAGACAACCACCAAAAGTTATAACAGGTGTTACTCCAAGAAGGCCAAGAACAAGAAGGCCAATAAATGTGTATAAAAGAGTAATCGGAATATAACAAAAGGGTGTATTGTATGTATGAAGAACAAGTTCCAAGCCAAATAAGAACACAGGAAACTGGCAGAAGATATGATGTTGATCCTTCTATCCATAAATGGTTATTTAATCCCAAAGATATTATTACAGAAGTAGAGAAATCGTTAAGAGGGCAAACTTATGATCGTAAAGAACATAAGTGGGTGCAAGTAAGAAAACCAATTCTAAATGATGATGGTATTAATTCTGTTTTATTAAATCTCTCTCCTTATGCATCAAAAGTTTTTTCCATGAGCCATTTGAGTGAAAAGAGAATCAAGAAAATGGCACACCAATTTACAAAAGAAATGATAGTTTTATTTGGAACAGATGAGCATGATGAATTAGGAATAGATGTAAAACAAATGAGTGTGATCATAAAATTAGTTTCAAATGTTGTATATTCCACATTAAGAAAGGCCTATGAAGGTTTATCATTAGGAGTTATAAGAGATACAGAGAAAGGAACAGAGATCAGAACATTAGGCAAACCAGGTGGATTATCAGGGATATTTAGAAAAATAAGGGGTGGTGGTTAGAATAGCAGATCCAGGAATATTTTCATATTTGCCAAGTATGGCAGGAGTGGGCAATGTATTTTTTTATATAGGAATATTATTTTTTATCTTATTAATTGGTGCAGGGGTAATTTGGTGGGCATTTTCCATAACATCATGGAAGTTTAATGTTATCATTTTAGAGGAAGCATCAGATAGATCTACCTTATTAACAACAACAAAAGGGAAGATCCAGAAAAGAAGGAAGAAAATAAAGTTTAGGATCATGAAAGATAAGAAGGCCAGGCCACAAGTGCCACCAGCAAACATGATCCATATTTCTCCAAAGGGAAAGAAATCAGTAGTATTAAAGAAAATTGGAGATAGTTTATTTGATTATATTCCAATGAGTTTGTATTTAAGGAACACAGAGTTTTATGTAAAACCCTTTACAGCAGATCGTATTAATTGGGTGCAGAATGAATTGAAAGAAAATGATAGCACATTTGGATCATTTTTTGATAAATATGGAACTCTGTTGATGGGTTTGGGGATTAGTTTGATCTTTATTGCAGGATTAGTGATCACTTTAAAGATGAATCAAGATATAGCAAATTTGATGAATGATATATTTGCCAAGTTAATGGAATTTGGTGAAAATATATGTGCAGGGGGGAGTGTTCCACCAGAAACACCACCAGGCACTTAAATAAAATATATAAAAACATAAATTAGGAAATTAATATGGCATGGGAAATAGCAAATAATTTAGTGTTTGTAGGATTGGCATTTTTTTCATTGGTAATGGCCTTATTAATTGATAAAATTCAGATCGGAAAAAATAAGGTAGATCTACCAATTGGCCAGATATTTATAGTTTTAGCATTGCTATTTAGTATGCAGGCATTAGAAGCAAACATGCTTGTGATCCAGGCAAATTCCATAGCCATAAACAATACTACTATTTCAGATGGATTAACAGGTGCATCAAGAACAGGATTTACTATTATGATGCTTGTGTTTTATCTTTATATGGTAGTTACTATAATAAGGTTTTTAATCGCATTGGTTGAAGGCCTATTAATGAACAGGGGGTTAAAAGAACCAAAAATATAAAATGGCAAGATATGGATATAGTTACACACCAGGAAAGAACACGACAGATCCAGATGCAGAATATAGAGCAGGCAGGGCAAAATTTGGAAGAAAGATCGCCAAGATAGAAAGACAAAGAAGGGAAGAAGCAATAAGAAAGCAGAGATTAGCAATCCAAAAAGAGAGAGAAAAAGTTAGAGGGCAATTAGGATCAGCCATCTCAACAATGAAAAGTAAAAGGTTATCAAAGAAATACCAGCCAGCACAATTTGCAAGAATAAAACAATTAGAAGGTGCAAAAGATCAATTGGTAGGGTTAGATGATTTTGCATGGATGAATAAAGCAGAAAAGATATTAGAACCATTGCAGGTAAAATCAAAAAGGAGATCTATCAGGCAATCACAGCCAAGAAAAAAGAAAAAATGAAAAAATGGATGGTGATATTTTTTTCAATTTTCATTATTTTTATGGTGCAAGAAGTAGATGCATCACTAATTGGATATAATTTTACAGAATATAATAACCAAACATACTTATGGATATGGAACAATGGAACTATTGAACCAAATTATTATTATGAAAATGAATGTTTAGATCAAGTAAGCAATGATTTAGATACTCAATGGGAACATGTAATTAAAGGGATTTATAATGGCCATCCACAACATAATGATACATATATCATAAACATGGATGATTGTTTAAGATCAGATGATACAGATAATTTAACTTATGTTACAAATAGTGCCTTTTCAGAAATACAATTTGATCCACAACACCAAAATAGGTGGATGAAACTTAATTTAACATCACACATAGAAACAAATGATGATCATATAACACAGAACTATACATTTCAATTAAAACCAGGATTATCCACAGCATTTGATCAATGGTTTTTTCTAAAAGAAACAGATATAAAAATTGGTGGAGATCAGGCCAATGATTATGTAGTTTTAATGAAAAAAGTTAATATAACAATTTGGAATGGAACAGGAATGGGAACTTATGAAACTCATGAAAAAGAATGGTATAATTTGAGTCATTTCAGGGCAACAAACACAAGCATAGTAATTAATGGATCAGAGTATATGGATGCCTATTTTGTAGAAGATTATAACCAAAAGGTGCATATACAAAATGATTTTAGAAACAATGGATATAATTGGCTTCTAAAAATAGATGGGAATGTTACATTATTTGTAAATCTAAAAACATTTTTTCCTTATGAAAAGAAATCATTTGTAAAGAGATGGGTGGATGCAGGATGTGCATGTTTTGCAAAAGTAGGGGGAGTTACAGCATATTGTTTGGGATGGTGTTCAGGGGGTTCATCAGCATGTAATAATTATGTTGGTGGGGCATTTGATATGAATGCCAGGGTAGTTATAATGAATGGGGAATGCCATGATTGTTATTTCTATTATGAAACAAACCAAACAGGATCATGGAATCTAATCCAAACTTCATCAGGAAATCAGTTAAGATGTAATGAAACAATTTGTAGAGAAGAAGATGTAGGAAATACAGAAACAAAAGAAATATTATGTGAAGAAATAGGCCAAACTAATGTTAGAATCCAATACCAAGCAAGTATCTGTGGGGGTTCAGATCCTTCTGCAGTTTTATCACCACAACCATCTACATGTGCAGAACATGATATAAGATTAATATCGCCAGCAGATCAATCAACTAATCCACCAGGAAATATTTCTTTTTCCTATAATTTTACAAGAACAAGTGATGTTTCTTCACCACCAATAAATTGTAGTGTAATCATAAATGGAGTAAAAAACACAACTTCCACAGATACTTCATTGGGTTATACCAAACAAATAGGAACTATTTTGGGGTTAGGATCATTTAATTGGAGTGTTAATTGCACAGGAATTGAAGAAACAAACTTTCCCAGGCAAAACCTCTATATAATGAATTATACGAATTTGTTTAATACACAATATATTTTATCTACAACAAGAGCATTTAATGTTAAGAATTTAACATGGTTAGATATGAATGGAACAACAAATTATATTTCTTCTCAAAAATCATCAGGGATCATTACAAACACAGCCACAACAAACTATTCAGTAAGTATGTGGTTTTATCATGAAGGGTATTGGGTAGGTTCATGGAGTGATCAACAAGCATTATTTTCAACAAGAGCAGGTTCAACTTCATCACCATATTTCTATCTAACATTAAGATCCGAACAATACCAAATGAGAATATGCGATTCAGATTCATGTGATATAGTAACAGAACCACAAGAGCCAGGCCAATGGAATCATATTTTAGCAGTTTATGGCGATTCACCAGATGGAAATTTAACACTTTACTTAAATGGAAAATGGGCAGGAACAAATGATAATACAGGTGGATGGGAAGATAATAATCAGGAAGATTTTTGGTTAGGGGGGGCATCAGGATTTAAATCGTTCAATGGATCTATTGATGAAGTTAGAATTTATAACAGATCTTTAACACAAACAGAAGCAGAATTACTAAATGCATCAGGAAGAAGGGCAAATTCAACTTTATTAACAGATGGATTAATTGTTTATCTTCCTTTTAATGAAGATTCAGGAACAGCAAGTTATGATATAAGAGAGAGATTTGCCAATGTAACAATTAATGGTGGAGAAAACATAACATGGAATAATGATGGAGTTTTGTTAGATATTGGATCAGGAAATTACACTATAACACCAAAGGCAACATATTCAGAAGTTAATTTAACAAACAAAGATTATGATAGTTCATGGTTAAATTTATCTTATACACAGGGTGGATGGGAAGAATGGGAAGCAAGAGAAACATGGATCATAAACATTGCAGATATTTCAGCAAAAGAAGCAAATTGGCTATTGGCATTAATGATAACATTTGTAGGAGTTATATTAGTGATCATGGGGTTATTCGTAACAACAGATAGATCATGGTTGGGAATTGCATGGATCATATTGATTTTGGGGTTATTTGGCCTTATGGGAACAACAATGCAATTAGGTATTCATGCACACCAGGGGGAAATAAACAACTCAACAACCTATTCAGGCCTTCAAAGTGCAACTACAACACCTTTATTTATTACATCAAATTTGATATGGATCATAGGATCTGTGTTAGTTTTGGGGTTATTGATCATGATGATCAAACAATTTTATTTAAAAAAACTTAAAAATACATAAAACAAAATGGGTAATAAGGCACATGTGCTTATGGCAGTATCAAAAGGCCATGCACAATATATTGAAGAACTAAAAAAGAAACTTATAGAAGCAACAGGAACAGATAAAATAACAACAAGATTTGCAACAGAGATATTGCAAGAGATCCTTCCAAAAGATGTGCAGGTAGAAAAAATAATATTCAACGACAGAAAGCATTTAAGAAAAGACAGAACAATTGAAATTGTATTAAAATACAACATTGGTGAAATTTAATGATTAGATATAACAAGAAGGGAGATGTAACAGATTTTATCACTTTTCTACTCCCAGCATTAATAATTATTGGGATTACCTTATTTGCAGGATATAAAGTGTGGGATAGTGCATCAGATAAATTAGTAACATTAGATGCAGTAACAGAATCAACAGAATTTGATCGTGTTAATTCCAGTTTAATACAAACTACCCAAACTTTCAACATGTTTGATTTTATTCTACCAGTTTTATTATTTGGATTCTATTTGGCCATATTGGCAAGTATAGCATTTTTAGATACATCTCCATGGTTTTTGATCGTTTTCGTGATCCTATTTGGAGTTGTGATTGTAATGGGGATGGTAATATCAGATATAATGACTACAACCATTGAAGATGGATTTGCATCAGAACAGCCAGCATTTCCAATAACATATCATTTGATGGATAAATTGCCATTTTATCTATTTGGCATGCTATTCATATTTGGATTAGTATTATATGGAGTGAAAAGAAATGAAAGCATTGGATAGATTTATCTTAATCGGAATGATACTATTAGCAGTTCAGATAGTTATAGCAACAGCACCAAGTGATCCGACAACAGATCTAACAAACAATTCATGGCATTTCAATTATCTACCTTTAACATGTTCAGGATCAACAGATGCAGAAGGAGATGATTTTACTTATGAGTATTATTCAAGATTAGATAATCATAACACAACAGCATATTCAAAAAGTTCAAATCCAGATTGCACATGGGGAACACCAGATGATCCTTCGCCAGATTCTCCATATAATTTAACATGTAAGATGGGGCAGAGTGATGGGGGTTATTGGAAAATAAACTCCACAATCAATGCAAATTATTTAAGGATCTATTACTACATTAAATTAAATATTGGTACAGGGGATGGTGGTTGTGAAGCATACTCTCAATTAAAAATAGATGGGGATGTAATAATAGATGGCCAAAATCATGATACTACATATACATTGGATGGATATTTGAATGTTACAGCATATAATGATGGCCAAGAACACGAAATAGAATTATATGGAAATGGGGGTGGAAATGGGGGATGCTGGCCAGGAGAATATGGTATTTCAAAAATTTACTTATATGAAGATGAGGATTGGGAATTACAGCACAATTCAACAAACACATCATATAATTTTAGTGGTGAAACTTATATGACAGATATGGAATCACCATATATTCAATATAAATGCAGGGCATGTGATAATAATTCAGAATGCTCAAATTACATAGGAACTTATAATTTAGGCCTGGCAAACTTTTCACAATGTGATGGAAATGCAAATCCTGAATACAATTTTACATTTGCACATGAGATCAACGAATCAATTAACAATATAACAGGGGATTTGGATGCAATATTCTCTTTCGGAGATAACGAATTTGCTTATGATCTAACAGGCCAAAACAATTATTCCTTTTGCCTAAATGGAAATGCCACACTAACAGAAGCATTTATCCAATACACATCAAGTGGTTATGATCCAAGAAACTATTATCTATTCAATACACAGGTAGATGAAAACACCGACACAGATATTCTACTCCATTTGTTAGATATAACATTGGCCACAGGAACAAACTTTTTCATTGAAGATGAATCAGGGAATCCATTATCAAATTTATATCTTTACATAGATAGATTTATCCCAGGAGATAATTTATATAAAACAATAGCCATGGGAAAAACAGATTCAAATGGCCAGGAGTATATATTTTTAAGACATGAAGATGCATGGCTTCAATATAAAGTTTATAATTCAGATGGAGATCTATTATTTATTTCTTCCAGGGGAAAGATTTCAGAGATAGAAGGATCAACAGATCAAACCATAACCATTGGTGCAGATACATGGAGTGAATACCAAGATCAGTTTAATGATGTCTTATATTCTCTAACATATAGTAATGCAACAGAAACATTTACATTAACATTTTCAACGAGTTCAGGAGAAGCAAGAAATGTGTGCCTAAAAGTTGTGGAAAATAAGGTTGGGGGTTACCAATTTATAGAATATGATACATGTTTAAATTCTGCATCAGGCACATTATTTCACCAAATAGCAAATAACCAATCAACATATTTTGCAGAAGCATATATGACTATAAATCCAGAATGGATCTTTGAAATACTTTGGGCAGAACCAGATACAGTTCAGTATTGGGGAACATTAGGCCTATTAATTGTTGTAGGATTAATAGCATTCTTTGCAATTATAGGGGCATCAATGGGCGAATTTGGGGTAGGAATTGCCATGATCTTATCAGCAATAGTATTAGTAATAGCAAGATTAATTGGCATGATCTCAATCGGCCAGGGTGCAGTTATGGCATTCTTAACTATAATTGGATTCATGATCGTTAAAATGGGGGCGAAAAATAGATGAAATTAAGTTTTCCAATAATGGCTTTATTGATCACAGCATTAATTGGATCTCTTTTCACAATGGTATTATTTGATGAAAAATTTACAGATACCTATTCACCAAACTCCTCTGAAATATCAGGGGGATCTTATGGTGATCTCTTTTCAGAATTGAATCAAACATATAATAGAACACAAACCACGATTCTATCAATAGAAAATAAGACGAAGGCAGAAGATGAAGCAACAATCTTTTCTATTGGATCAGGAGTGATCACAGCAATAAAGGGAATTGCCAATCTATTTAGTTTATCCACAATGAATAATCTATTAACCTCATTTGCAGGGATCATAGGGATTCCAGCATTGGTTGTGCAGATCATAACATATATGATATTAGTGATAGTAATATTTGCCATTATAGGTGCAATATTGAGGTGGAGAACATGAGTTTAAAATACACAGGGAATCTAACAAATATATCAAATCCAGTTGATGTATTTACAAATGCAAATAATGTGTTAAATGGATGGATCGGTGGGGGAATTGTATTTGGGCTATTCCTATTACTATTATTTGTTATGGCCAGAACATCAGGATCAGCAAAACAGGCATTCGCAGGATCTTCTGTGATCACAGCAATAGTTTCATTCTTACTTTGGGGGATCGGATGGGTAGGCCTAAAATGGTTTATTGTATTCGTTGTATGTTCAATTGTGGGTGCAATTTGGCTGTATCATAGTGGGGATTAGTTAAAAAAACTTTAAAAATAGTAATTACTACAATCTAATTACAATGTTATCTTTCAACAAGAAAGGACAAGTAGGTGTTGGGGCAGTTCCTAACTTTGTTTGGGCATTGGTTTTAATCGGTATCTTTGTCGGTATCGGTATAATCATGCTTGCCAAATTTAGAGAGCAAACCACAGATACTGATGCTATCACAGCAATAAACTTCACAATCGGTGCAGTTGATGATATTCCAGGATGGCTTGGATTATTGGTTGTTATGCTGATGGCAGGCATTGTTGTTTCATTGGTTGTAATATTCAAGAATAGGGGTTAAACCTTAAACTGAACATTACATGCTTTTGAAATTTCAAGTGCATGGGGGGTAAATCCCTCTTTTTTCTTTTTTTAGTAGTAACAAAAGATAGGATTCTAAAAGTTGTTTTGAAATTCATAAATATATAAAAACATAATTTCCCAAAATGATAGAATTATGAAAAGATGTAAAAAAATAGGTGTCAATTTTGATTTTTACTTGGGGGTAATTGATCTTCTAAAATCGGATCTAAATCTTAAACAGATCTCAAAAAAATTAGGCATGAGTAGGCAAAACCTAAATTACTATATAAGGCCATTGAAAGTATTAAATATTATAGAAAGGGCAGGGTATGGAGTATGGCGAATTAACGAAAAAAACATAGCAAAATTGCAATATGTTAATAGCATAAAAGAAGTAAAAAAACAGGGTATGGTAGGTAGCCAGGGCAATGTTTTTACATCTTCACCAAACCAGGTAAGATCGCATGGATATGTTTTCACTTTAAAGATCCCAAATATTAAGAATTGGCACAGAAGAATTGAGTTTTTAGAAAAGAAAAAGGTAGTTCCAAAGGAAATGAAGGGGGGGTGCAGTATTTCTTATGGAAACTATAAAATCCATCTATTTAATGGATCTATTGTGATATATTTCCCACCAGGGAGATCATATTATTCTGATAGGCCTATATTTGCTTTTTTAAGGGCTTTTTATGATTGTAAGCAGATTATATTCAAATTAGAAAAACTATTCCAGAATCAAAGATTTAGCATCCAGGGAGAGTATTGGTTAAAACCATCAAGACATCATTATGCATTGATCCATAATGAGTTTGCACAATATGCAGATAAGAACAAGTTAAAGATCCAAATAAGAGATCATAAAGGAAAAGTATGGCTATTAGTAGATAATTCTTTTAATCTCCATGAAACAGAATTTATTCATGAGAAGCATGCAATAAAAGATACAGAGAACTTTCAACCATTCTTTAATCTAATAAGGGAGAATCCAAAGATCCTGGAAGATCTAAAACAAGATAATGATGAAATGGTGCAAAGAATAAAGGATCTATCGGAATCACAGATGAACACAACAATTCTATTGGAACAATTTGATAAGAATCTGAAATTAATCATAGATAAAATGCCTGGATAGGAAAAGGGGCTGGCCAAAGATCCTTCTCCACCAAGGCAAGAGTTACTATTATAACATAGTTATTGGTATATAAAGTTTATTATATAATATTCTATAACATAAATATTTAAAAGGTTTCAATGGCAAGAAGGTATCATGGGTGCAAGAAAGGTTTTTTTCAGGGATTCAGTTAAGATCCTATTAAACTTAAATGAAGAAGATTATATTTTGGCAATTTCTAAAAAAGCAAATTTAACTTATTCTCATACTACAATTATTATTCAAAAGATGGAAAGACATGGAATTGTTAAATCTATAAAGGAAGGAAGGATCAGGAAATTACAGATAACACCAAAGGGAGAAAAGTTAATTGGGTATGCAAAGAGTATGTGGGAGATTTTAGGGTGATGTGGTATGAAAAACATGCAGGAGTTAATTCAACAATGAAAACAAAGGCCAGAAAATACAACAAACTGAAACTAATAAAGAACCTAAATGAAAACGAATGGATAGTTCAAAAGATGGATGGGTATAACAAAACAGATTACATTGTTAGGATGATCAATGGAAAATACACATGCACATGCCAGGGATTCACAAACAATAACACATGTTCGCATGTTTTAGCAGTAAAACTATTTCAGGAGTGCCATGATGAAAAAAATAAGGGTAGATAAACAAACAACATTAAGCAATGCATTAGATCTTGCACATAAAGCAGTTCCAGATCTAAAAGGATTGAAGTTTAGGATATTAGAAGATGGAAATTCGGAGATCATAATAATTGAAGATGAAATCTAAAACAGAAAAACCTAAATGTATAATTTGTGAAAAGAATATTCCTGCGTTTTGTGAAGTATGCGTATTAGAAAAACAGATGGAGATTAGAAATCAAGAAAGAGCCAAAGCCAAGAAGTTTTTAGAACAATTTAAGGCTGAAATAAGATATGTTGAGTTATATAATTCAAAAGGAGATTTAGTTACTATGAAATTAATAAAAAGATTGGAGGAGAGTTTTAAGGAGGAAAATGAGTAGTAACAAAAAAGTTCAAGGCGTTAAAAGAATTACGGGGTTTCAACCCTATGAAACTACAAAATTTGGCAATATACGGATAAACTCTATTAAACGAAATTTTAGTCTTGGGCTAACAGGTGAATAAAATGGAAACAAAGCAAATAACAATAACCAAAGTCGTATCAAGAAACTTCATAATGGATTTTGTCGCCAAATTCCAAAACATGGTAGGATTGAATCTTACTTCTTATGAGAATATGGTTCAGAAAGGCATTTCTCAAATAGAGGAAGAATTAAAACAAAGACAAACTAAATTAAAATGGTTTCGTTATGAGATAAGCCAATTATCTAACGGGGCTATGGCTATAATGTTTTATGGGGAGGAAGAAAGATGAGAGGATTAATTTTTGGAATAATGTTATTTGCATTATTTGGAATAATGTTTGCCTCTCAAACATTATATCATAGCCATCATGATAATAACGAAACATTTGATATTTATAATTTTACAGAGAATAATTTAGTTTGGAATTATTCTTCAGGAGAAGAAATGTTTAGAAATAACCTTTCTGATATGACAAGTTTTGATTATAGTAAGATTCAATCCAAGAGGGTAGAAAACTTAATTCATAAGTTTGTTGATTGGTTTGGGTATTCTATGTTTGAAGTTTTCAAATGGGCTATGGAATTTGGCTATACTCACCCAGAATACGACTTTGGTTACTTTATGAATTTTGTTAAGTATTGGTTATTTGCTATGATAATTATAGCTTTGTTTCCAATTTTAATTCCTTTAATCGCTTTAATATATTTAATGTTTGTAGGAATTAAAAAGATAGTTGGAAAGATTAGAACGCCCAAGACTAAAACTCAAGGGGGTCAAAAATGACCCCTCGTTTAATAGGAATTAAGAGGGTTTCTGCTGAAACCCCAAATTTGCTTACGCAAACTTCTCTTAATTCCGATATTAAACTCAATAGAGGATTTAGAAAATGAAACCTAAAACAGAAATGAAATATGAAACAACAAAAAAGATTTTGGTATCAGGGTATCTATATTTTATATTAGGTATAATAATTGCATTACTTATATTAGGTATGATAAATGCATTACTTTATGGAAATCCAATAATTACTTATGGAAAATTATATAATGGCATTTCTAACAATGATCTTAATGGTATTAATTTCAATAATGCATTTATTGAGAATAAAAATTGGTGATACTAATGCAAATAAAACAGATCCACCTAAAAAATTGTAAAAAATGTGGAAATATCGTATATACAAGATCCAGATCGCCGACAATGTGCAAACAATGCAGTAAAACCAATGGAAAAAACACAGGGTTATTAACAGAAAAAGAGATCAAAAGATATAAGGCATATAAAAAGAAAAGGATCAGGAGAAGATTAAAATGAAAGATACATTTCAGGATAAGGCCAGAAAAACATATTACAAGAATCCAAAAACCAATTTGGCACATCACACAGCAATAAAGGTAGCAGATAAAACCACAATGAACATGAATGAAAGGGTTTTATGGATAATAAACACAACAATATACATTGCATTGATTATTATAACATTATGGGGGATCTTCAATTTAGTTAAATGGATCATAGGATTATTTTAAAATATTAAAGGTTTTGAAAGATGGAAAAGAAAATTAAAATAGATCTAAAAGAAATCCAGGAAGAAGTTTTAGAAAGAAGTGATCGTGCAATTGGTTATGGATTAATAGCATTGTTTGCCAATAGTTTTACAGCCATCATGGTTATGTTTGCAATAAGGAACAATAAACTTATAGCAGATTACCTTATAAATATCATGATCGGAATAATCATATTAGTGTTTGGTGCATCATGTTTATTGATGATCAAATATTCAAGAAAAGCACAGATACTAAAAGAAATAATGGGAGATGATACAGATGGGAATACCAATGAGGAAAAAGAGTAAAAAAGAGTTACCAGAATTGAAAGACGAAGAAGCTACAGAATCTGGTGTATTACATACAATGGTTGGAACAATTGAAGAGAAAGAAGCAGAAAAGACTGAAGAAATTGAAGAGAAAGCAATAGATAAAGGATTCAATAAGGATCATGCTTTATTGGGTTATGAACAATTATTATTATCATTGAATGATATTGAATCACAGATCATAACTCAAAGAAGAAACATCAGGGATGAAAGCAGAGTTGATGGATTAATCTCTGAACAAGATCTAATATCTAATCTATTGCAGAAACAAAATGCAGTAATTGGTACAAGACAATTTCTTTTAGATAACAATTTGGATGAAAGAGATCTACAAGATATTGAAGATAGGGTAACAAAAGGGGCAAAGGCATACGAATTATTTACAACAACAAAGAAGAAGTAATTACATAAAATATAAAAAAACTAAATGGAGTTAATAAGATAAGATGAAAAAAGCATTAATATGGTTTATTCCATTGCTTTTAGTAGGATCTGTTATGGCTTTCGGTGATCCAGATGATTATGATCACAATATGGGAGAAATGCCTTTTGATCCGACACTCAAAGGCCATGGAACATTAGAACCAAACAATGAACCACAAGTTGTGCATACAGCACTATCAAGCACAAAGTATTGCAGATTAGATGAAGGAGAATGTGTTATAAAACTGAAATATGGAAAGCAGAAGAAGATCAAGTATGATGGCAATAGATACTACATGAGATATTTAGGCCATGATCGGTATTTATGGATGGATAGCCAATATAATTGGATGCAGAAAGAAAGATACACCATATTGAATCTGAATGCAGAAACAGGCAGTTTTACAACAAATGATGGCCATACGATCTACTACGAAGATATTAGTAATGAAAGAGATCACAACAAGAAGGTGCAATACGACAGAAAAAAGATTATTTTAAAGGTGCAAAGCACCTAATTTTTCTTTATTTAAAAAACTTTAAAAATACTGAAAACAAGAAAATGGTATGAAAGTGGTTAGATCTATTACAGAATTGAATAAGTTTTGTAAAGAGCATGGTAAATCTATAATCGTCAAGAAGGACAGAAGAACAGGGTTAATTCTATTAAAAGGTTTTAGAGGTGGAGATTATAATTATAAGGATTCCAGGAAAGTTAAGAGATCCAAGAAGAAAGTTTTCAAGAAAATTAACACAAGAAAGTTAGCAAAAGGAAAAAGAATTTTGGTGGGGGGCAAATAAAGAATGGTAAAAGGAAAATTTAAGTATATATTTAAGGATGGATCTTCAATGACAGATAGGAATGGATATAAACCACTATCAGGTGCAAAAGCATGGGCAAAGGCATATAATAAGGCACAAAAAAAGAAAAGCAGAAAGGTTGCATTGGTGGTGAAGAAATGAAATCAAAAGTGTATCTAATCAGGGCAAATGAAAATTATGGCAAAAGAAGAACAATTGCATCTTTCAAGAAGAAATCAGATGCAGAAAAGGAATTAAAGAAGTTATTATCACCAGGAAAGAAAAGGAAGATCAAGATCCATGGAAAAACAAAGACGATAAGATTAACAAGTTATAGGCATGGAAAATCAGGAACAGGGATCAATAATCCAAGAATAAAAAAAACAATGGGGTATGCATAAGTAATAAAACGATAAGATGGGAAAGGTAAGCAAATTTTTAAAGAAAACAGGGAAGAAGATGGATTCGGCCATTGATACAGGTGCAAAGAAATGGAAAGAATATGATCAAAACAAAGAAAAACGATTGGATCAGGCCATTGAGAAAGAAAAAGAAAAGGCAAGATTGGTTAAGAAAAAAAAGCAATTACAAAGATTAAAGGCCAAAAATTCAGGATCAGTTACTCAAAAAAAGAAGAAAACAAAAGATCCATTAGGTGATTTGATGGGTGGATCAGGGGGATTTTTTTAAAAAATGGCAAAAAGAAACAAAATCGGAAAATATTATGTGCAAAGGCGAAAAGATGGCACTTTCAAGAAATGGACAGGCATAGGAAAATCGTTAAAAGCAGATAGAAGAAAGAAATCCAGAGCGAAAGTTAAATCAGGATATGGCCATAGGGGCGATAGATAGTTTAGAAAACTATAAAAAAAGTTATCACCAAAGAGGATAATATATCACCTCTTTTTCCCCAGGCAGATCTTAAACAACTCCCAGGAGTGCCTTCATAGAAGGGATTTGCCCAGGGTTTATGATCATAGAGGATAACCAAATGAAAGAAATAAATGGAAATTGGGTATGGAGTTTTATAATCGCAGGCATATTTGTAGTGATAGGTGTGATTATATTGGCAAACCTAATAACCACCAGTTCGGACACAGCATCAGGCAATAACTACACAGGAGATGTTTTAGGTGTTGTGAATAACGAAACAGCATCCAATTTTGCAGTATCTACATTGAGAGGTGTAACATGCTCTGTTTATAATATAACTAACTCCACAGGAGATGTTATAGCAGAATCAAATTATACACTCCCAAGTTCGTGTAGTATATTGATGGTGGATGGATCTCAATGGAATGGAAGCACAGCGAATGCAACATACGATTATTCGTATTTAACAAATACAGAAGCAAGTGATGCAGTAAATGTTACATTGAATGCAACAGGAGATGTTCCAGGGTGGTTTGGCATATTAATCGTAATGATTATGGCAGGAATGGTTGTTGGAATGATTTATATATTTAGATCAAGACAATAAACTCCAAAGTGATGGGAGAAATCCCATCCTTACTATTCAAACCTTAAAAATCTCCTCCAATCTTTTTATTAATTTCATAGTAACTAAATCTCCTTTTGAATTATATAACTTAACATATCTTATTTCATCCTTAAATTGTTCTAAAAACCTCTCGGCTTTGGCTCTTTCTTGATTTCTAATCTCTATCTGTTTTTTTAATACGCATACTTCACAAAACACAGGAATATTCTTTTCACAAATTATACATTTAGGTTTTTCTGTTTTTTCCTTTACCATTTTTAATTTACTCCTTTTTATAAGGGTATAACCCTTAATTTTTTATGCTTTCTTCAATTTCCATCTTGTTTTAATCTCCTTAATCTTATTTAATAAAATATCTACATCTATATAATCTGAACTTCCAAAAACATTAACTATCTTCTCAATTTCTTCAAGAGTTTCTTTTCTTACTTTAGATTTTAATAAAGGTAAATTTAATCTCCAAAAAAACATATCTGCTGTAAGATTAAGTTCTTTATATTTTTTAATTGCTTCTAACATATATTTTTCTACATTATCTTCTGTTATTATTTCTTCTTTAGTTTGTTCTTTTATTGTTTTAGTTTTCATCATCTTCCTCATAAGTTATTTTTATCTCCTAATATTTATCTAAAATATCTGTCCATCTTAATTCTATATAGTGTTTAGCAGGCCTGCTATCTGTCCAGCCAGCAAATCGTGTTAGCAATTGATCATTGAAATCATGGTAGATCACCAGATGCGATAACCTAATATGCCTAATCCAATGGTTATTAAATCCAGTTTCTTTCATTAATAATTGGTATGCTCTAACCTTCCCAAAGTTAAACAACACATCATTTTCATTTAGATCTCTCAAATATTCATTCAATAATTTAAGCAGAGTTTCTTCCTTATCAATTGGAATTGGGATCGTTTTCCATTTCCTTTTCTTATTCTTCCTATTAACGATCCTAATCAATAACACATCCCTGCCCTTCTTATATACCATATTAAGATCCTTTTTCCTTAATTCCATGCAGAGTTCAGAGATCCTTCCAGCAGTTAGATATAAAAGAATAAACAAAGCACGAGTTCGCACATTAGAAATATTAGATGCAATTACTTTAACATCTCCATAGGATGCTATTTCATTCTTTTGCAGTTCCTTTTGAATCGCCCATGGTTTGTTTTTATTTTCCATAATCTCCCTTTTCCTTATTTTTTGCTAACTTCAAAACCTTTCTTAATTCATCCCAAAAAAGATTCAATTCTAATCTAACCCAAACCCATCTATTACAATGTGGGCATCTCCTTCTATATGCTCTTATTCCTGGCATTCCCATATTTCTTATACCCCTCTATCAATTTCTTTTGATGCTTCAATCTCTTTTCCCTTTTCTTAATCAATTTTTCAAAGTTATAGTGTGCCATTTAAACAGATACCCCCAGTAAATTTTTCACATGCACCACATGGATCACTCACAGCCAGTTGTGCAAATTCATTGTATTGCATAACAGAGGTTAAGAATATAATAAGCATCAGCAGAACCAGGCCTATAACAATCCAATGATAGTTTCTTTTGATCCAATCAAGATCTAATTGCAGATCTTCCTTTTGTTTTTCCATTGCTATTAAACAATGTGGTGAATGTTTAACTATATAAACCCTTCGGTATGTGATGTGATGCCAGCCCTCTAAATATTTAATTATAATAAGAAGGTTTTAGGCACTCGTAGTGCCTAATCGGTAGAAATAAAAAGAGATAGCACTTAAAATAGGATAATATGGCAGGAAAAGGTGGTGAGAAGTATGTTAATCTATCAGAGATTTCAAGATCAGAATACCAGCCATGGCTGAAAGAGTTTGAAAGATGGAGTGAATTAATTCTATTGGTTTCAGAGTTATCGGTGCAAGTCAATTCAGGAGATCTATCGCAATTGGAATATTATTATGCAGTAATGAAGGAGTTGTATGTGAATATCAGGGCAGTAATGGTGAAGAATGTTCAGCAGTTTTGGGATAAAAAGATGGGTGATATTAAAGAAGAATACAGAACATGGAAGTTAGATTTAGAAAATGGGTATGAAGAACATCCATGGGAACTATTAGAAGCATTAGAAGATTTTCATAAAGAATTATTAAACACAAGACAGAAGTTTTTAGGTTTAGGAATACCAATGTATCACCATGAAAATTCAGATAAATCAAAGATGGATCATGGATTATTAGGCAAATGAAATTAATAGATTACTACGATAAAAACAAATTAGATCCAGATCTTTTGCATTTTGCAAAGGTAGTTAGGGCAAGATTAAGGCAAGATAAAGATATGGTGATCTGTTTATCAGGTGGAGAAGGATCAGGAAAATCCACAATGGCAATTGTTTTAGGTGCATTGATTGATGGAAGATTTGATTTAGAGAAAAATGTATCTTATATTCCAAATGAGAAAGAAGTAAAAGAAGAATTTTATAGATTGAAAAGGTATCAATATTATCTAATTGATGAAGCAATAAGAGCATTATATAAAATGAATTTTATGAGTAATTTACAACAAATGTTAATAAGAATATGGGCAACAGAAAGATTTCAGAACAAATGCACAACATTGATAATTCCAAGATTTAGAGATCTAACAGAGAATTTTAGAAATCACAGGGTTATGGTATGGATTCATGTTATTTCCAGAGGGCATGCAATTGCTTATTTAAAGGATGATGATGCACATATTCAAGATCCATGGCACATAGAGGAAACATCCAAATATAAACAAAGAAGATACAAAAACAAAAATCCTTCATTATTATCAATTGAAGATAGGGTTAGAATAGAAAAAAACACAAGAAATTTTATGGCCTATTTCCAATTCCCAGATCTACCAAGAGAGATCAAAGAAAAGTATGATGAATTAAAATTAGAATCCAGAAGGAAGTATGATGAAGAAGAAGCATCAAAAGAAGATACTAAAATAAGCATGCAGGCAAAGGAATTAAGGAAATTAAGGGATAGGATGATCTATTTACTTATAAAGAAAACAGCAAAATTCAATTATGAGAAT
>Ga0180433_10003922_pt1 | contig 21339 bp, 17 predicted proteins | sample SS_ome_8_FD_132980 | JGI IMG/M metagenome (GOLD analysis project Ga0180433, IMG submission 132980) | Hypersaline lake sediment archaeal communities from the Salton Sea, California, USA - SS_1_D_1 metaG | ecosystem: Environmental > Aquatic > Non-marine Saline and Alkaline > Hypersaline >... | reverse complement strand
CCTATTCTTATCGTACCCTTGCGGGGATAGAGACCGAAAAGCTTTGCGGGATTTGAGCAGAGCGCCTCCACCAGAGTCGCCGACGATATCCTACCCTCCATGAAACCCTCGGTGAAGACGATAGGAAGCAACGTTTCAACTCCAGGCAACCCGCATGGGATCTTCCTGAAATCGCCTCCCCAGCTCGCCTTCTGCTTCCTGGTGAAAGTGCAATGATCGGTCGATACAACCTGGACCGAACCCCTCTCCAAAGCCTCCCAGAGATACTCGGTATCCTCCTCGGTCCTAACGGGAGGACAGGTGGCAAAAAGATACCCGTTCTTTCGCTTGAAGATTTCGTTGGTCAGGGTCAGAAACTGGGGGCAGGTCTCCGCCGCGACTGGGTAACCCCGGCCCTGCCATTCCTCTACGATCTCGCATGCTTCCCGGGTGGACATATGGAATATGTAGATCCGAGCATCGCTCAAAGAAGCCAGGTAGATAGCCCTGGCTACGGCTTCTGATTCGGTGAAGTTCGGCCGGGAAAGCGCGTGAAGATAAGCCCCTTTCCTCCCTGTCGCAAGAGCCCGGCGGAGGAATGTCCTTATGAGATGGGGGTTCTCAGCGTGGACGCCTGCAACGGCCCCGAGCGAGGCGGCTTCCTCGAAAACCTCGAAGAGCATGCCGTCATCGGCCGACCATCCCCTCTCATCGTAGGCCATGAAGAGCTTGAAAGAGGTCACACCTGCGCCGACAACCCGTTTCATCTCTCGCCTGGTCTCGAGACTCCAGTCGGTTATGGCGCAGTGTAGGCCATAGTCAACGACCGCCTTGGCCTCGGCCGCCGCACGACGTTCCTCAACGGCTCTCAGCAGGGAATCCCCTGTTTGCTGCATGGCGAAGTCTATTACGGTGGTCACACCGCCGCATGCCGCTGCGACCGTACCCGAGGTGAAATCATCCGAGGATACCGTACCGCTTACGGGGAGCTCCAGGTGAACATGGACATCAATCGCTCCGGGCATAACGAGCTTGCCCGAGGCATCAATAACCTCTTCACCTTGCGGAGGTTCCGCAGGGTCGGTAATTGCGGCTATCTTATCATGCCGAATCCCTATTGCGGCCTAGTACAATCCGTCTTCACCAAGCACGGTAGCGTTGCTTATGACAAGATCCATCACAGACCTCCGACCAGAGTTCATCCGGGCGGACACAGCCCGCCACAGCGAGAATCCGGCGGCCCAATCGGACAAGGCAGAACCTGCGAGAGCTAGCCCCCGCTTATGGGAGGGATCAACTCAAGCGTCATGCCCTCCTCCAGAGGGCTGTCGATATCCGCAAGCTCGCCGTCGATCACAAAGAGCATGACGAGATCGCTGTCGATACCTAGATCGCTCAATACGTCCCCGACACTTGAATCGTCACCTATCTCCACGCTGCCCGTCTGTGGAATCAGCCGGGCCAGATCCGAAGTCGCTCTGAGTCTTATCTCCATGGTCATTCCCGTCAGCGGTCCACTGCAAACTTGAATTGAGTATCGAAGATGCCCGGCTCACCGATGAGCCTCAGCCGAACCCTGCATACATAAAGGCCGGGAGCGATCTCCCGAGAGACCAGCCGGGTCAGATCGATTGCGTTAGCGCCCGGCCCGAAGTCACGCACCAATGGAGTCCTCTCGAATGAGCCGCGGCCCGTGATTGCTCCGAGGATATCGAAGACCCAGACGTCCATGACGGCGTTGAAATCGCCTTCCGGGTGAAGAATCTCGAACCTCAGTTTAGGTTCCGCCCGGGAAAAGCTCACCGGGTTCGGTGTCACGTGGACATCCCTTAGCATGGAGGTCAGGGGCATTATCGCCAGGCCCGCTTCCACCGTGTTGTTGGTGAGATCGGTCTCCACATCCTCTCCGGCCGGCAGCAGGGAGAAGGTGAAGATGACATCGCCATAGGCTTCCGGATCGGTCTCCCAGGAGAAGTCTATGTTTGTATGCTCGCCGCCGTTCAACCTCAGCAATTCGGTCCCCGAGTGAACCAGCACACCTGTATTGGGTCTCCCCCGCCAGATCTCAAACGAATAAGGCTCCGCCTCCTCCATCGCAGTACCCACGTTAAGACCCCTCACATCCACCTCGAGTGGCTCCCCGGCCACAGGCGGTAGTCCTATGCCGCGCCCATTCCAGTCGAACTCGATACTGCCCTCGGTAAGCCAGATATCAGGCAGACTGTCCTCCGGAAGGTCGGCGAATCTCGATATGACACCGACGACCATCCGGCCGGCGCCTTCGATCATACCCATGTCGAGCACCCCGGACGTATCTCCGATACTGTGGTAGTAAGGATTGATGGGCGCACCCTTGCCGCTCCCCTGGACTTTCAGTTCCTCTATCAGCATAATGCCCGGGATACCTCTCTGCCAGAAATTGAAATGGTCGCTTATGGCCAAACCCGAGAGGTTGAAGGGCTCCACCTCGAAGTCAAGCCCCAAGACCCCGTGGGCATCCTCGAGCTGGTCGGCCAGCCATTCGGAATTCCAGTCGTAGATGATCTCCAGCAACGGGGATTCATCCGCGTAACCCACCATATCCACATTCAGGACTCCCAGAATGGAGTCTTCAGGCGCCAGGTTGTCGACGTAGAACTCGCTGCCCAGAAGTCCCAGTTCCTCCCCTGAGAAAGCTATTAACTTTAGACCTATATCGAGATCCAGCGGACCGAGCACCCTGGCGCATTCCAGCAGGATGGCGACGCCCGTTCCGTTATCATCGGCGCCGGGGGCCGGTACCCCCTCCATGTACCATTCCTCGGACCAGCCGGAAGTGCGCGTCGCTATGGCATCATAGTGGGCACATATGATGTAGTGGGCGCTGGTCCTCCTGCCCGGTTTGGTCGCAATGACATTGGTGAATACGGTGTCGCACGGAAACTCGCCGGTGCACTCGAAATCCCCGCCCAGCTTCTTTATGAACTGCTGCTCCAGGACGTGACCGCCATAGGGAACCAAGTATGTCTCGAGCATACCACTCAGATAGGGAACAACCTGCTGCCTGGTTTCAGGCCGGGCCTGAAACCGCGAGCGGTACCGGCTGTTGGCATCATCGTACTCCAGGAAGTGAAGGGCACTCTCGAGCCTGAGGCTATCCACCGAATCAATCAAGGCTCTCATAAACCCGGCCCTCCGGCTGTCGAGAGGACGGTGAGCCAGCAGGGCCTCCAACATGCGGTCCCGCCAGGGCTCGGGTTCCATCAGGCGAAGCGGAGCGAACTCCATCCTCACCACAAGCCAACCTTCGGCAATAAGATCGAACGCCGCATCCTCCGGCGCCGAGAAGATGGTCTTCCCCTCCCGGCTCAGAAGTATGTCCAGACCCAGCCTGCCGGCGGTCTCATCCGGTATTGGGCCTGTTGTCAGCCATAGGGGGACCTCAACCACCGGTAACGCCGCGCCGGCTTCAAGCAAGGGAAGGTCAGCCACAGTATCACCCGGGACTATGAGAACGGCTTCATCCGGCGAGATCGCGTACGCGGGACAGCCGCGGAGAAACCGGTCACCGAGAGCGCGCTCGCGGTCGACAACTGCAAGCCGGGAAACTTCGCCGTCGCCGTACACCGCCACCCACAATCCCAGCAGCGTCAATGCCGATGTCAGAACCACACGGGCGAACTCGGATCTACTCATCTGCCTTGCTCCAGTCTGGGCTCTCCTCCCGGACCCTCTGGTGCCCTAAAGTCCCTGGTGTGACCTTGTTCGGCCTAAAGCCTCACCGAATAGTAGGCCATGAATTGAGATCTTTCCTCACCGGCCGAATACGCCGTCATTCCGTATTTGGCCGCCACTTTGCCCCATGGCGCCATGTCAAATGATAAGACACTGTACCATCTCGAACCATCGCTTTTCAACATCTCCATTGCCGGATAGTATGGCAATCCGGGCTCGTATTGGTATAGCCTGGCACCGTAGGAACCGATGGTGAACGTATGGAAACCGACCTTGAGGGTCGCCCTTCTGGTAACCCTGACGGCGAGATCGAGCCTGAGGAGATCGGATGTTGATGTTTCACGCTCGCCGGCTTTGTCTCCTGAGTATCTAAGGTTTTCATACCGTGACCGTATGTCCAACCACCTGGCGGCATCATAGCGCACATCGAACCTGCTCCTCAGCCGGCTCCTTGATTCCGTCGGATCATCGGGGCGCGCCGGCGGTTCTTCCGTAAGCAGCAGTTTCTCACCCACGCTCAGGGTAATGCTTCCCAGAGGTACCTCAACATCGAGGAACGATTCCGAACCGGACGGGCTGGGAAGCCCCTTCTCATCCGGTCTTCGTTCATGAAGATCGTTGCCGACCGATACAAGCGCCTTGCCGAAAGGCCGGAATGCCAAACGGGTGAGCACCCCTCTCTCCCCGGTGGCATAGCCCGAGTAGAATGCGAAGGGTCTGGCATGAAGGCTGAGGAAGCGCTCGTTGTAGTATCGGCCCAGGACCAGCAGCTCCAGCTTATGCCGGTCATAGCCGAAGCCGGCAAGAGCAGCTCCGCCGCCTTCCGATAACGCTCCCTGAACGAAGAAGGCGGTATTGCCCGCCAGCAAGGATAGGTCACAGCTTCCGATGGCCTTCCAGGAGTCATCCATCCAATCGAGCCTGGATATGGCAAAGCCGCGGTCGTTCTTGGAGAGCGACACATCCAGGCCCAACCCCAAACCGCCCGGGGCGTAGCGAAACCCAAAACCGATAAGATCCTCACGCAGCGCATCCTCACCCTCGCTATCCATGTGATAGCCGGTGGTCCCTAGGGATTTAACCCTACCGTCTGCATCCAGGGAGGCGTCGAACCTCGTTCGGGACACGGCCAAGAAGAGGCCTGTTCGCTCACCCTCAAACTCGTAGGCCAGACCGCGAAAGGCGAAGTTCTCATCGACCGAGGTATAAGGCTTGACCCCGAAGTCGCCCTGGCTAAAGCGCCATGGATCAACGGTCGAAGGGGAATAGCCGTAGGGATTCGAGTAAACCAGTCCGTGCCCCGATACCAGGATAAAATCTCCCAGGATGAGCCTGCCCCCGGCGAAACCCGCACCGGCAAAGCCCGTCTGAAAATCGTTGAACTGCGTCTCGCCCCGGTCCTTTTCCGCCAGTACGCCTGCTTCGTAATTCGAGTAGGTAGCACCCATTCGAACGTAGGTCTTAACATCCCGGTAGGAATCAGCTACCGGTGACGCTATGACGCGAGTGCGGAGGTGCGCTCGAAGAGGCGGCACTCTCTTGGAAGGAGGCCTGACCACCACGAATGGGCGAAGCAGGTCAAGCAGTCGCCGGTCCACATTTTCTATCTGGAGGAGGTCATCAAGTCCGGTCAGCCTTCCGCTCTTTCTCAGGGCCACGATCTCGCGGGCAAGCCAGGGACTCACCCAGGGCAGTCTTGTGAGATCATCGCGCCCGGCTTCCAGCAGGTTGACCGGCGATCTGGTCACGACATCGAGTTGGTTGAGGAGGTTCAGGTAGGCGTCCTCGTCCTCGATGTCTTCGAACATCTCCTCATATGGGTCGCTCTGAGCAAGTGAAAGGAGCACCATCGTGAGGAGCAACCAAGAAAGAGCTATTCGGAATCCCGCAGTCATTCGCCCCGCAACTCGAACACCAGTATTTCAGGCCTACAAAGGAACCTGAGGGGAAAGATGTTGGTGCCCAGACCCCTGGTAACACTCAGCAAGAAACCGTCGTAGTGGTACAGCCCTGCTATGTACTCGCTTCTGGCGGCATAAGGGACCAGCCTGACAACAACCGGGAGGCCGATCTGGCCTCCATGGGTGTGCGCAGAGAAGACCATGTCCACCTTGTAGTCTTCCAGATCCTGGAGCAGCGTATCCGGGTGAAAGTGGCTCATCACAAGCACCGGTTTGAATTCATCGATGCCTTCGAAGGCCTTAACCACGTTTTCCCTGCCCGATACCGGATCGTCCAGGCCGACCAGCGTGAAGCTCCCACAGTCGACGCTTTCGTTCATGAGGATATGATAGTCGAGTGAATCCTTAGACAGGCGCCCCTGCCTAATGGACCGGACCATAAGCCTGTCTGCGTTGCCGGGTACGAGATAGGTGCCGTGCTTCGCTTTCAGTCCGGAAAGGAAATCAAGACCGTCGCTAAGCTTGCTGCTCGACTCCATGAGATCACCCGTCAGGAATATGTAATCCGGATCGGTCCGGTTTATCATTTCGGTCGCCCTTCTCTCGAGGAAGCCGGTTCTGGTGGTATGGATATCGGCGATATGGATTATTCTCAATGTCTCGGCACCAAACCCTTGAATGGTCAGCTGGTGGGTCGTTTTCGAGATCCAATTAGGCTCTACGAAACCGGCGTAGCCAAGCAATCCGGCAAGTGCTATAAGCACTATGTATCGCTTCTTCATTGTTCTTCCCTCGCGCAAACCTAACACAGCCTGCGACGAAGGGTCAACAGCGATAGGGGCCGCGGTGAGGCTGAAGGGCGGGCGGAGGTAACAGCGCGGGAACCATCCACCCAGCCCGCCGACTTCAGTCACCATGGATATCAAGTTTCGTGCCGCGCGGCTGCTGCCAGACTCTGCAAGCCAAGGCAAGAAGGACCAATTCTCTCCCAGGGCAGGTGTCACACCACCGACACCTCCGTCCACAAACCTGACACTCGGGCTTGCCTCCCGTAGCGTTGTCACTCCTGCGGCAACGAATGGTTCCCGTAGCGTCGGGTTTCCATGCCCGACGTTGATCGCGTTTCCACGCCCGACGCGTGTGTGCTTCGCTTGCCGCTAAGGTGGCAACGAATGGCTCCCGTAGCGTCGGGTCTCCGTGCCCGACGTTGTATTGTGCCTCGCTTGCCACTCCCGTGGCAATGAACGGTTTCTGCAGCGTCGGGTCTCCGTGCCCGACGTTGATCGCGTTTCCATGCCCGACGCTGGATTGTGCCTCGCGGGTCCTGATCGTTCCGGACTCCCACCGTCCTCCCTCGAATTGCCGTCCCCACGGGAGTGGGGACGCTACGTGGCGGGAGGCCCTCCCTCCGCGCCACCCGCTCGGCGTCGCCTTCGTAGCGTTGCCACTCCCGTGGCAACGAACGGTTTCTGTAGCGTCGGGTTTCTACGCCCGACGGCATTGCCCCTCTACTCCCTCCTGTAAGTGAGCCCGGCCTCGTGGGTGACTCCCAAATCCAGGTGGAGGCTGGCCGCCATATCAAGGGCTATCGGCCCGAGGCGCAGGCCGAGACCCATACAGAACTCCTTGGGGTAAGAGCGGATCCCTGTTCTAAGCCTGATATCCTCCACCAACCGCATCTCGACGCCTGTGGCGATCGAGTTGGGGAATCCGGCTTGCTTGGATGCTTCAATACCGAAGGTGAATCTTTGACTTACCGTGTACCTCAGGCCGGCTGTTATGTCGACAGGACACCTCTCACCTCCATGCACGAGCCCGAGGGCAAACGGGTTACGCGCGGCGAGCAAGATCTCGACTTCAGAAAGCACTTGGGCACGGCATGTAATGTCGAAAATAAGAGCATGGTCCACGAGCGAATGGTCGAGGCTGATTGTCCCCAACCGCAAGCTCGGTCGCAGCCGGAGGGTTCCACTACTCCACTTACATGAGACCGCGTAGGTCTGTTCGATATAGGAGAGCGCACTCAGCGAGTGATATGCGAGCGACAAGTCGAGATCACGGTGTAACTCGATTTCCGCCGAGGCCCCTATGAAAGAAACCTCCTGTAGGCCGTACGGCCTGAAGCCGTAAGCCTGAACCGAACGCAGACGGAGCCAACCAGCGCGTCCCATTCCCGATGTCGAAGAGTCTCTTGCTGCCGTACCCTCCGCCAAACCTGTGGCGCTCCCGCGCTCCGCCGGTGGAAGCGGCTTGAGCTCGAAAGCAGCGTAAACGTTGGACACAACCGTAAGCAAACCACAGACGAAAACAGCTGTCAGGCTGCCCAACAATATCTGCCTCATAAAGCTTGCCCGTTCTCGCTGGTAATCCCGCCATAGCGCTTCAATCAGTGTTCTCATCGTCGCACCAGAATGAGGGGGGATCTGGCCCTGAGCGTCTCACCGGAGGAATCCATCCGGGCTTCGAGCATGATGAGATAGACTCCGGTAGCAGCCCTGGTCCCGTCATCGCGTGACCCGTCCCAGAAAGTCACCCTCCCCGAATCGATTTCCTCGCCGTCAATGAGTCTCTTGACCGGCCTTCCATTCACATCGAAAACGGTCAGGCGTGCCAGACAGACACCGGGCATGGCCACCGAAACGGCCACCAAATCGCCCTTACCGTCACCGTTCGGGCTGAGGACCTTCGAGGATAGGCTCAGGACCGATCCTGCCCGAGGCAGGTGAAAAGAGACGCTGTTTGCGGCTCCGGGGCTACCGGTGAGTTCACCATAGTGCGGCGACCAGTTGGCTGCGTTGGCGGAACCCGCATCGGGGTCGATTCGCTCGACCGATTTCCCGGGATCGGTCCAGCTCTCACTGTAGGCGACCGAGTCGACCATGGTGCCGTAGTTATCGCGGACGACAGCAGCATCCGCGAAGCCGAGCGGGCCGTCGACATCATTGAGAGTGCCCCAACCCCCGGTCGGGCGGCGAAATTCCGCATGGGAGACATCCGGATGAATCGCTGTGAATATATCCTCGTCTTCAACCAGGACGAGAAAGTCACCGCTTCCCAAGATGAGTTCATGATCTGCGATGGTCTTTGGACTGGCCCGTGAGTCTTCGAGAGTCCAACCCTTAAGGTCCAGAGATCCGGCGCCCCTGTTCAACACCTCGATCCATTCGCAGTCGCGCCCGCCGGGCACGAACATGATCTCGTTGATTACAAGCGGGGGCGGCGGAATCACCAAAGAGGTAATCAGCGTGTCGTTGCCGCTCCACCGGTCCTCAGCCGAGGTAAGCCAACCCATGGCCTGGTGGCGGCCGGCACCGGGATTCGGCAGGCGCAGCACCACACGTGCGGTTTCTGCGGGATCGATGTCATTCAGGATAATCGTGCTGTCAACATACGCGCCGACCCGGCCTGCAAGGACGGTCCCATTACCGCAGGTCTCCGTACCCGCATTTCCAACCACGCAGACGAGATCGATCTCCGGCAGCATGACCGGGGTGTATCTCGACAGACCGAAAGCCAGGGCTTTGAGGTCTCTCGGCGGATGATTATAGTCCGCCGGGGACGGATCGGTCAGGCAGGTGAAGTCTGTTCTGTTCGAACCGGTGTCCAGTCCATCGGGATCTCGCCCTATGCTCGATCCGGACCGCGCGTCCGCGGCGGGTTCCCCCTCGAAGTACTCCCCGAAGCCAAGATCCCCCCAACCGACAACATCAGTGAGACCCGCAGGATCGGTAAGCCGGCACCCGTCCGGGCCGTTCTGGAGATCCATCGCGGTGACGATATCAGGCTCCGGGATAACCCCTTCTTCCCCCAGAACAAAGAAGCCGCCCGCACCGATCGTGTCCGACTCCGAACCGGTCCACTCAAGCTTCCACCTGTCCTGGTAGTTGCCGTTGCCCGTCTCGAGGGTCCAGCCATAGAGACCGACCGGTTCTTGACCGGGATTGAAGAGTTCCACGAATTCATGGCCGCCGTCGCTCCCGGCAGGATCATAGAGCACCTCATTGATCACCACCAGTGTGCCTTGAGCCCGCGGGATCTGCGCCAGAACAGGAAGGAATACCCAGAAGCAAAAAACCCCCACCACCACACATACCCTATTCACCTTTCCACCTCCTCTACCACCACCCGAAGAGCATTAAAGCACAGCACCACTCACTGCGTCAAGGTTTTTTCCGGAAACAAGGGGACACGATGCTTTCCCTCATGGGAAAGCATCATGTCCCTGGAACGGCAAACGTCGGGCACGGAGACCCGACGCTACATTCGTTCAGCCGTAGCGTCGTGACTCCTGTCACGACGAAGACGGGCACTATAAACCGGCCTGGAAGGTGCCTGCGATCTTCTGCCCACAATACTTGCACCGCCCCTCTTCCATATTGTAGGCGATCACGGAGAACTGGTAGCGGCCGACTACAACCTTCCCGCACTTCGGGCAGAACGTGTTTTCACCCGGGTGCCCGGAGACGTTGCCTGTATACACATAGAGCAGTCCGACGTCGAAACCGATTTTCCTTGCATTGTCGAGAGTATCCACAGGTGTGCTCGGCACATCCGCGAGTTCCCGGTGAGGGACGAACCTCGTCAGGTGCCACGGTGTTCGCTTTCCGAGCCGGGTTGCGATCCAGGTAGCCAACCTGCCCAGCTCGATCTCGCTGTCGTTGTACCCCGGAATCACATTGGTGACCACTTCCACATGCATGTTCCATCGACTCTTCGCGCGCAGAGCGTTTTCCAGTATGGGTTGGAAGTCATCCACATTTGCTACTTTATGGTAGAAGTCCCGGGAGAAACCTTTGATATCCACTCTGAAGATATCCAGGTGGGGACCGATGTAGTCCAAAGCCTTCTTGGTCATGTACCCGTTTGTCACATAATTGGTATAGAGATTCTCCTTCTTCGCCAAACGGTTCGTCCTGGCGGTAAATTCGAGCCACATGGTGGGCTCGTTATAGGTCCAGGAAACGCCGATACAACCGCGCTCCTTTGCAATAGCCACGACCTGCCTGGGTTCCAGTTGCTCGGTCTTGCCCTGGGATACCTCACACGGCTGTTCGTGAGCGATCTTCCAGTTCTGGCAGCCGGCGCATCTGAGATTGCAACCGAGCCCACCCAGGGACAGCCACTTCGAACCCGGGTAGAAGTGAAATACCGGCTTCGCTTCTATCGGAGCAACCTCCATGGTGGACACTTCACCGAATGTCGTGCTATAGACCCTTCCGCCTTCGTTCTTGCGTGTGTAGCAGTACCCGTAACCCCCTTCGGGGATTACACATCTGCGTTCGCAGATCATGCATCTTGCGCTACCATCCTGAAGCGGTTCGTATAGCGCGGATTCGACTTTAGGCATGCACAGCTCCCTTCAGGACGATCACTCTGTAGAGCCCGCCATAGAGATACCGAACCCGTGACGAAGAGCCCAGCCGCTCGAGTGAGTCATAGTCCAAGTCTCTCGAACCGAAGACTTTCCAACCGAACCAGTTGATCACCTTCTCCCATAACACCGAGGGCATGATGCGCGGCTTAGCGTAATCTATTATGATGACCTCGGATGACACCCGCAGGGCCTCCTTTACCGCATCGGCGGGTCCGATGAGTCCTCTCAGACAATATGAGAATACAGATACGCCAACGCAAGCATCTCGAAACGGTAACATGTGAGCATCCCCTATTACGAGCCTGGTATCCGGGAACCGTGTCCTTGCTTGCCGGAGCATGCTAGGAGAGCGGTCCAGGCCGATCTTGAATCGCGAATCGGTCACCTTGAAACTCTTGCCCGAGCCGGCACCTATCTCAAGAAAGGGATCGGCGGTGATCTTGCAAAGGGCCTTGGCCCGCGCGCGATCGGAAAGGGATAGCGAGCAGAGGCTATCGACTAAGTCATACCACGCGGGATGGCGGTAGATCCACTTCATCCGGCCTATGCGCCAGACAGGCGCTTGAGGTCGGCCCCGGCCAGCTCATAGACAACCTGTCCCACGCTGTCCTTTCTCATGTAACCTGCGTGCTCGACATTGCGCGCGTATCCTCGGGTGGGGACGGCAATCGAACAGTACGGTTGGTCCTGGGATCTTGCCAAGTACATGCAGTTCTTGGCCAGCACTCTAATCGATGGTTCGTCGCCTTCAACAAAGCCGAGCGTCAGCGCCCGGTCGTTCTCCTCAGACGGATAGATGGCCGCTCCGCCGAAGGTTCCTGATTTCGGTATAACCATAACCCTCTTCTCATATATATACCTTTTAAGAAGCGCGCGGCTGAACTCTCTGAATATCCATCCCTCGGCGATAAGGCCGGATGTAAGACGCAGGAACTTAGAATTCAGGATGAAGTCACACAGGCGGTCGAGGTCGCGCCTATCGGCGAAGGTACCTCTGACACGGGCTTTGCGGGATTTCTGCCAGTAATAGCGGAGGCGGGCCGCCACCCGGAAGCCGTGTCTTTCGGCCATGCGCCGTGTGGCACTGTTGGTCATGCCGGTACAGAAACGAACGGCCCTTGGCTTCATCCGCCTGACGGTCCTTAGCACTTCTAGGTTTATGGCGCGCGCGATTCCCTGCCGGCGATACCGGCGGTCGACTCTGAGACCTTCGAGCCACACCTCACCGGGGCTGAATTCCGAGATCTTCCCCATACCCACAGGCCGCCCGTCTAGCTCGGCCACTATGAGGCGGCCGCCCTTGTCCGCGATCCATTTCCGCCAGACACGGGGTATGTAATCCCCATACTCAGGCCAGGTCGACCTGCAGAAACCCAGAATCGCCTTACGGTCAGCGGGATCTGCATCCCGCAGTTTCAATCCTTTCACGTGTGGTCTCCGCCGACGTCAGGTCCGAGTCCAGGTGATACTGCTATTTCCTCTTTTCGACAAGTCCTCTGAGCCGCTCCTGATCAAACCCTATTATGACTTCGCCGTCAAAATCTATGACCGGGACTCCCATCTGACCGGATTTCTTGAGCATCTCGTCCCTTGCTACAGCATCGCCGGCTACGTCAAGGTCGTCGTAAGCTATACCCTTCTCATCCAGAAACATCTTTGCCATCTTGCAGTAAGGGCAAGTCGACGTCGAATAGACCTTGACCTTCATGCATCCTCCCCCTTTCGGCTGCCTTCAGCCTCGGCCATCATCATCCCGTAGAGATCGCTACCTTTGAGCCCATACCGTTTGGCGACAGCTCTCGCCGCCCTGTGCTTCTTGGCCCCGCTTCTTACCAATGCTTTTGCCTCTTCCAGGGCCCGCTCGCTGACCGCGGCCTCAGGCGGAGCCTCGGAGCCCTCGCAGACTATGACAAACTCACCTCTCGGTTGCGCTTCCGTGAACCTGTCGATGAACGTCGAGACTCTACTCTTCATGATGTCCTCATGCAACTTCGTCATCTCCCTGGCAACCAGACACCTCCGGTCACCGAGTACCTTTACCATGTCCCTCAGGCAGTCAAGCAGCCTGTGCGGCGCTTCGAACAACACCAAGGACCTGGTGTCCGAGGAGAGTTCCTCCAGGCGCTTCCTGCGCCTGGCGGGCCTCCTGGGCAAGAAACCCTCGAAGACGAACCTAGGGTTGTCCATGCCCGAAACAGAAAGGGCCGCCACAACCGCGCTCGGTCCGGGCACCGGTACCACCCTTAGACCCTCGTTCAGGGCGGCCTCAACCAGGCCGCGCCCCGGATCGGACACGCCCGGCGTTCCAGCTTCGGTAACCAGGGCTACAGATCCACCTGTGCCGAGGGTCTTCATGATCCGCGGCGTAACCCGCGCTGCATTCTCCTCACGGTAACTGATGACTTTGGTTTGGATGCCATAGTGTCTAAGCAAGTTTCTGGTTTTTCTCACATGTTCCGAAACCACAAGATCAACGCTGGAGAGAATTTCTACCGCTCGATAGGTTATGTCCTTGAGGTTTCCAATCGGGGTTGCGACTACGTAAAGATGACTATGTTGGTGGTGAGACATCTGAGTACGGCGCGCCTACCCGCTATGCTGGTCAAGCATTAGGTTTTCAAGCAATCTCTCCTGCTGCTCGGCCAGTTCCTTCGCCGCCACGAAATCGCCCTTTTCAAGAGCAGCCTGCATCTTCTTGTCTATTCCTTCTATCTTTCGGGCGAGCGATCGATCGGACCTGCCGTTGGCTTTCGCGTGTCTCGAAGCCTTGACGACCTTAGCATTAGCCATGCCGTTTGGTTGACGCCCCCTTTCAGCCTACCGGGTTAGTTTCCAGTCAATAACCTCTAGCGCTCTGGTGTTGCCATCGCCGAATGGACTGACCACCAGGCTCAATCTCCCGTCACCGGACCAATCCTGCCCAGATGCAAGAGCATCTCCAGTCAAAACGATTTCAGCCATCTTCCAGGTCCCATCAATCTCTTTAATCACACTGGGCCGCAAGGATTCAAGCAGAAAAACCGGTCTTCTGTTATCCTCGCCGAAAGGTTCAAGGCAGAGAAGAGATCTCAAGCCTTCCGCCGTCAGCTCATCGTAGCCGAGTTTGCTGTCTATGATGATCTTCCTCTGGATCACAGAGCGATCAACACGGTCCTCGAGATATGCGGCAAGCTTGTCGCTGAGCTCGCCGATCTTCGATTCCTCTATCGAGAAGCCGGCTGCCTGCTTGTGTCCCCCGTAATCCAAGAAGTAATCCTTGTGTGCTCTCAAAGCTTCAACCAGGTCGACACCCTTAGGGCCCCTGGCTTCCCCGTTTCCAAGTTCTCCCTTTTGAGAGATAAGGATCACCGGTTTATTGAGCTGCTCTGCAAGTCTCGATGTGCAGTACCCGACCGTCTTATTGGGCAGATGTCCAACCACCGCAACCAGTGCCCGCGGCGATTCCAGATCTCGGCCGGACAGCCGCTCCATGACCTTGTCCAGGGCCCGTCGCGCCTTCTCGCGTTTGTGTTCCGCTTCCATCACGAGTGAACTCATTATCTCCTCGGCGTCCTCGGGTTCAGTGGCAAGAAGCAACTCGCAACCCAGGTTGCCTCCTTCATGAGCTCGCGACGCGCCGACGATCGGCACAATCTTGGAGAGGACCTCCGTCATGGTGGAGCTCTCATCAACCCATATGTGAGACCTCAACGTAGCAAAAGGCACCGATCGTTTGTTGAGGACCTCCCTTATGCCGTGGGAGACTATTATCCTGTTTTCATCGGTCAACGGAACCCGATCTGCAAAACTGCCCAGGGCCGCCATCCCCAGCATGCCGTCCAGCGAAGGCGGAGTGCCGATCCTGCGATAGCGCTCGGCGAACGCTTCCATGAACCTGAAAGCCACCCCGCACCCCGCAAGATCCCGGAAACCGTAGTCCGAATCCTTGCGCTTTGCGTCTATCACTCCCACAGCTTCCGGGAGTTCGTCGGGGGGTTCATGGTGATCGGTAACAATGGTATCGATTCCCAGGGACCTGGCATACGCAACGCCGGCCGCATTGCTTACCCCGCAATCCACGGTCACGATCAACGACACACCTATTTTCTTAAATCTGTCGACAATCTTGCGGGAAAGACCTATTCCCTCTGTCGGTGAATCCGGGATGTAGTAAGAAACGTCAGTACCCACCTGCTTGAGGGCTCCGAAGATTATGGCTGAAGCTGTGATTCCATCCACGTCGTCATGGCCGATAACCATGACGTGATCATCGTTGGTTACCGCATCTATCAGTCGTTCAAGCGAGGCGTCGGCATCAGGAAGAGCCGTCGGGTCGGAGAGGTCATCCAGTCTGGGTTCGAGGAAACTCTTGGCTTCGGTCTCATCGGCTATCCCTCGCGCTGCCAGCACCCTTGCAGTTATTCTCGAGATTCCCAGCCCGTATTCCAGACGTTTGACTGTCGACTCGCTAGTGGGGACAACTTCCCATTTGGCTTTGGTCATATCAGAATCTGATTAGGATTTCGCGAAAACCTTCTTAAAGACAGACACCGATCTTTCGATATCAGCATCGTCGATATCCAGATGCGTTACCGCTCTTATCGTCGTGCGCCCGAAGGGTACCACAAGCACCCCTGATTGCTCAAGAAGTAAAACGGATTGATCGACGGTCAGACCCGATCGCGCTACGTCGACCACGATTATGTTCGTCTGGACGGTTTCCAGATCAATGCTAATACTGCGAACTTCCGACAGAGCCTCTGCGAGGTTTCTCGCTCTTACATGGTCTTCCGCAAGCCGCTCTATGTTGTGCCTAAGAGCATAGAGACCGGCAGCCGCAATAATGCCGGCCTGCCTCATTCCGCCACCCAGAAGCTTGCGGTACCTGTGAGCGAGGCGAATGAACTCAGCGCTCCCCACAAGCATCGAACCTATAGGAGCACCCAACCCCTTGGATAGACAGAACATCACCGAATCGCAGGTTGCACAGTACTCCTTGACGTCGATACCGGACGCCACCGAGGCGTTGAAGATCCTTGCCCCGTCAAGATGCATCCTGAGCCGCCGCTCGACCGCGAAGTCACGAATCTCGTGCATCCGCTCCAGCGGATAGACAATTCCCCCCTTACGATTGTGGGTGTTCTCAAGACATATGAGCTTCGTTACCGGCTCGTGAACATCGTCCGGCCTGATGGCTTGATCTATGTCGGAGATCGAGAATATACCGTGCTCGGTTCTTATCGGTGCCAGCTGGACACCGGAGAGAACAGCCGGTCCCGCCGTTTCATAGTTATAGATGTGGGAATCGAACTCGACTATCGCCTCATCCCCACGTCCAGTGTGCGCCAGTATGGCAACCTCGTTCCCCATAGAGCCGCTCGGCACGAAGAGTCCGGCCTCCTTGCCCGTGAGTTCAGCAGCCAGAGCCTCAAGATCCCGGACGGTGGGGTCATCACCGAATACGTCATCCCCCACCACCGCTTCCGCAATCGCAGTCCGCATGGCCGGTGTCGGTCTCGTTACCGTATCGCTTCTCAGATCAACTGGATCATGTGGCATAGCATCTCCTTCGCCGGCAATCCAAACAAGGGCAGTATAATTACCGCACCCCCTTATGTCAATGTGGACAAGAGGAACAGTAATAGTAAAAGGGAACCGGGACATGATGCTTTCCCGCCAGGGAAAGATTCGTGTCCCCTTCTTTGTAACCAGGTGACAGGTACGCAATTCTGCCAAAGGCAGCAGAATTACGAACCAGTCACCATGATTCGTCGTCACGGGAGTGACGACGCCAGATAACGAATGGCCGGTTTTCACCGGCCTGCCAAACGGCGGTTGGGACCCACCCGCCTGGTAACCCCAATCCGGTCCAGGTGCTCAAGCAGGGGCACCGCGTACTTCCGTGTAGTACCCAGCACTCCCTTGAGGTCGCTGGCGGTCGCCTCCTCATGCTTTTCGAGGTAACCGGTTATGGCGGTCCTCGCGGCATCGATTGCCGTCGCGTGCATTATTAGGCCGGGCTCAAGGCGTACCACCTCACCATCCCCTATGAGGAGCGTGATGACCTTCTGCACAGTCGACGGCTTGAGGCCGCTCCGATTACCGATATCCTTCTCGGACGGCGGCTGGAAAGGTTGCTCCTTGAGTAACGCGATAATCCGCTCACGGGCCTTCGCTTCTTCCGGCGTGAGCTCGACCTCGCCGGACCCTACCCTGATGTCGCCTTTCTTCGCAAAGAGACGGCCCCGTTTTTCCATCCTATCGAGCAGCCAGTTGGTAAGCGGCATCTCCACCGAGCCCAGGCGCTCCCTCAGCTCTTCCTTCGGCATGCCCCAGGCCAGACGCTCCTTCGCCTGGAAATTCCGAAGGATCTCTTCGATCTTGTCTTCAAGCCGCATGACGGCTTCGATATGGATATAGAGCCCGGGAGAGGGTTCCAGAATCTTGCCAGCGTCCTTCAAGAGGCCGATCAGTTCACCCAGTTCCGAGGCACCGCAGTTCAGCCTTAGCCGAATCGCGGCCTTCCTAAGCCCGACGGAAGCCTCTCGAATGTACGCCTCCACTATCTGCTCATGGCCGGCACTCTCCAGGAATCGCAGCCGCTCGATTACCCGCGTGTCATGCATCTTGTGTTTGGGCGGCAGAGGGTCCAGCACCGTTCCCCCGCCGACAGTCCTCATCGGGGAATAGGTACGGAGCACGAAGCGGTCCCCCAACCCCGCCACAACCGGGGTCTCAAGCCTCACCTGCGCCAGACCGGAACCCCCGGGTTCCAACACATCACCCTCAAGAGGATAGACCCTACCCATCACCTCACTGGCGCCGAGATGGAACCTGATCCTCGAGCCCATCTTCACCGGCCTTACCGACGTAGCGAGAAGCCGGATCCTTGCCTCCAGCCTTGTGGCAGCCGGGAAGTCCCCGGGGGATACCAATGAGTGGCCCCGGTCTATTTCGCTCTTCCCAACACCGTGAACCCCTAGCGCGGTGCGCTGGCCGGCAACCGCCGACTCCTCCTCTTGGCCATGGACTTCAACGCTCCTTACCCTTACAGTCTCTCCCCCGGGGAGAAGCTGAAGCCGGTCTTCCCTCCGCACAACGCCCGACCAGAGAGTCCCGGTCACCACAGTCCCGCGTCCGGTCATAGTGAACACACGGTCAATGGGCAACCTTACCGCGCTCCCGACTTTCCTGGCCTTTATCTTTCCGGCCACATCACCGATCACCCCGCGTACTTCCTCCACACCGCGACCCGACTTCACAGAGGTGGGGATCATCGGACTACCTTCAAACCGGGTGTCCTTTATCATGCCCTCCACCTCCTCACGAACAAGATCGATCATCTCAGGATCGACCAGGTCGGCCTTGGTCAGGGCGAAGACCGCATGTCTTATGTCCAACAGGCAGACGATATCAAAATGCTCCCTTGTCTGCGGCATTATGCCCTCATCACAGGCAACCACGAACAGGACCAGATCGATCCCACCGACCCCGGCAAGCATATTCTTGATGAAGCGCTCGTGCCCGGGAACGTCGACAATGCCGATACCGAGGCCGCCTGGAAACTCCATGTGAGCGAATCCAAGGTCTATCGATATACCCCGCGACTTCTCCTCCTGAAGCCTGTCCGTATCTATGCCTGTCAGCGCCATAATCAGCGCGGTTTTACCATGGTCGATATGACCGGCCGTACCGAGAATCACCCTGCCCCGGCTCTCACCGATTCCGCTATTCTCCGGCATTGGTTCCTCCGACCGGCCCTGTGTCTTCACTCCGGAACACGCTTTATGTCCGCGCCAAGGTCTCTGAGCTTGCGCTCTATGGCCTCATAGCCTCTGTCTATATGATAAACCCTCGATATGTGTGTCTCACCCTCCGCCACCAGCCCTGCCAGAATGAGGGCCGCACTGGCCCTGAGATCGGTCGCCATCACAGGGGCGCCGCTGAGGCCCCTTACGTATCCCACATGAGCCGTGTTGCCCTCGATCTTTATGTTCGCCCCGAGTCTTCTGAGCTCGGGCACGTGAGTGAAGCGGTCCTTGAAAACGGTTTCGCTTATGACGCATGTCCCGCGTGCAACGGACATCAGGGCCATATACTGGGCTTGCATATCGGTGGGGAAACCTGGGTAGGGAGAGGTGACGACATCCACGGAATCGATTCTCCGCTTGCCCCTGATCCGGAGCCGGTTCTTCTGCACCTCTACCTTAATGCCGCTCTGTGAGAGCCTCGTGGTGAGGGACTCAACATGTTCCGGCACACAGTCGTCGATCACCACATTGCCTGCCGTAATGGCACCGGCGACCATGAACGTTCCCGTTTCTATCCTGTCGGGTATTACCCTCACCTTAGCGGGCGAGAGGCTCCTGACGCCCTCCACTTCGATTGTCTCGGTCCCCGCACCGCTCACCTTCCCCCCCATCAGATTGATGAAACCGGCAAGAGCGGTGATCTCCGGCTCCCTCGCGGCGTTCACTATGACCGTCTTTCCCGATGCCAGGCTCGCCGCCATCATGGTATTACCTGTCGCCCCCACGCTGGGCATTGAATACCTGATCGTGGTCCCGTCAAGACCGTCAGCCCGGCCTATTATGTAACCATGGTCAATGTCTATCTTCGCTCCCAGCTCCTGCATGGATCTTATGTGGAGATCCACCGGCCTGGGGCCCCAGGCACAACCTCCGGGCAAGGAGACCTTGGCTGCACCCTGCGACGCAAGCAGCGGGCCCAGTACATAGATCGAGGCTCGCATCGTTCTCACAAGCTCATAGGGAGCCTCATTGGATTCCACACCGGCGGTATCTATGCACAAAGTGTGGTCTTCGAAAGTGACCTTGGCGCCCAGTTGATGCAGCACCGATTTCATCGTCGATACATCGGCAAGCCTGGGAACATTCTCGATAACCGATTCCCCTCGGGCAAGGAGACATGCGGCCATCACCGGAAGCACCGCGTTCTTCGCACCACTTACTCTGACCCGACCCTTGAGTCTAAGTCCGCCCCTTACCACTATCTTGTCCATTTAAGACCTTCTTCCCAAAACAATCCTGTCACGTTTCCCAAGATCCTTCGCGATCTCCACCCGCGTCAGGCCCACCTGCTCGAAGAGCGCCTTTACGCGCGGCCCCTGGGTCTCACCTACTTCAAAAACCACCAGGCCCTCTTCATTGAGTATGGACGGAATCCCGGGCAGCAAGCCGTCAATAAAGCGTAGCCCGTCCCGGCCACCGTCCAGGGCCGCAAGCGGTTCAAAGCAGCGGATCTCAGGTTGGAGCCCGGGGATCTCATCCGTCTCAACATAGGGAGGATTGCATACAACGATATCGTACGACGCCCCCGTGTCTCTCCTCAAACCGTCCAGCCTGTCGCAGGCTACGAACCGGGTGACCGACTCCACGCCGTTCAGTATAGCATTTGACCGGGCGATTTCCAGAGCATCCTGCGAGATGTCCGTTCCCACAACCATAACAGGCTCGAGATACCGTGCCAGGGAGACCGCTATTATCCCGCTGCCCGTCCCTATGTCTAGTATCCTCAGTGCCCGGCGGCCGGAGGCTTCGACTACCGAAATGACTGTTTCCACCAGAGTCTCTGTTTCCGGCCGCGGGATGAAGACGCCTTGCCGTACCCGGAAAGGGAGCGACATGAACTCACACTCACCCACGAGGTACTGCAGGGGAATGCGCCGGACCCGCCGCTCCACAAGACCGGTTACCGCCGATAGCTCTGACGGGGTCAGGCTGCGGTCCGGCAGGCTCCATATCTGGCTTCTCTTCAGTCCAAGCACATGTCCGAGAATCAGCTCCGCCTCTACGCCTGAGGATGGGACGCCGGCGGCCCAGAGCCGTTGTTTCACGCGGGAAAGGCAGGCTGAGATGGTGTTTTCACTCCACACGCCGATCACATTCCGGCAGCTTTAAGTCTCAGCTCGGTGTCGTGTGTCGCCAGCGCGTCCACTATGTCGTCGAGATCACCGTCCAGAACCTGGTCGAGCTTGTGAAGCGTCAGGCCTATGCGGTGATCGGTGACCCGCGTCTGAGGGAAATTATAGGTCCTTATCTTCTCGCTCCTGTCCCCGGTGCCGACCTGCTGCCTGCGGTTGTTGGCCCGCTCTGTGTCCTGTTCCTGGCGGACCTTGTCCATGAGCCTCGATCTCAAGACCTTGAGGGCCTTTGCCCGGTTCTTGTGCTGAGATTTCTCATCCTGGCATTGCACCACCATGCCGGTCGGTACATGGGTCACGCGGACCGCCGAATCCGTCGTATTGACACTCTGTCCTCCGGGTCCCGACGATCTGAAGACGTCTATCCGAAGATCCTCCGGGTTTATGTCCACATCGACTTCGTCGGCTTCCGGCAGGATGGCGACGGTAACCGCGGATGTATGAATCCT
>Ga0180433_10003920_pt1 | contig 21345 bp, 16 predicted proteins | sample SS_ome_8_FD_132980 | JGI IMG/M metagenome (GOLD analysis project Ga0180433, IMG submission 132980) | Hypersaline lake sediment archaeal communities from the Salton Sea, California, USA - SS_1_D_1 metaG | ecosystem: Environmental > Aquatic > Non-marine Saline and Alkaline > Hypersaline >... | reverse complement strand
GGCCTCAGAATCATCCGCCGGCCTCGTGCCGGCACCTGTGGCGGGTGTGGCCTCATTGGTTGTTCCTGGCTTGGGTCACGTGCTGACCCGGCAGATCGGGCGGGGCGTGCTCCTGTTCGGCTCCCTGCTCACCATTGTCGGACTCGCCGCCTGGCGCATCCATGACCTGGCCCGTCTTGAAGTCGGGGTCGTGGCCATTGTGCGCAAGGCGCTCCAGCGACAGCCCGTCTTTGTGGGCTTTGTGTTGCTCGGTATCGTGGCCCTGTGGCTGTGGATCGCTTGGGATGCCTACCGGAGGGCTCGATTGGGCCAGCGGGGGCGAGGTGTGGGCGTTTTCGCCCTCATCCTCGTCGTCTTCTTTGTTCTCGGCTGGCAGATCGGCGAGATCGACCTGTATAAAGCAGCGACGGAACTGCCCGACGCCTGGCCCCCCCTTTCGCGAGTCCTTTGGCCGTGGGACGCGGCCGTCAGGCGGGAGATCGAGGAGGTCGCCGCCGGCGCGAAGATCGGGGTCCCCTGTGACGAGAACCCCCCGGCCCTGCCGGAGGAGGCGCCGGGAGAGCCCTACGTGGTGGCCGATCCGACCTGTGGCGAGCTTTCCAAGCTGGACGAGGAGAACAACGTCGTACCCGGCTCTCGGCTCGCCCTCACGGGGCGCGGTTTCGCCCCGGACACCGAGACTCAGATCTGGTGGAAAGACCCCATTGGCAACGAGTTCCGCCAGCGCCAGGAGGGAGAGTACGTCTCGCTGCAGACCGACGGGGAAGGCGCTTTTCAGATCGACATCATCATGCCCTACCGGCTCGTCCCCCCCAGTGCTACGGGACCCCAGATCTGGACGGTGCGGGCGCGGCAGGTCTCCGAGGTTGGCGGTTTGAAGCCCAGTGAACCCCTGATGCTCAGCATCGAGCGCATGGTGGAGACGATCGTCCTCGGCATGATGGCCACGATTTTCGGCATCATCTTCTCCATCCCCGTCAGCTTCCTGGCCGCGCGTAACCTGATGTCCGGCTCCGGGCTTACGATGGCCCTCTATTACGTCACCCGCACCTTTCTGAACATCGTCCGCTCCATCGAACCCATGATCTGGGCCATCATCGCTGTCATCGTCGTCGGCCTGGGTCCCTTCGCCGGCATCGTCGCTCTCACCGTCCACTCCATCGCTGCCCTCGGCAAGCTCTACTCTGAGGCCATCGAGAGCATTGACCCCGGTCCCATCGAGGCCATCCAGGCCACCGGGGCGACGCGGCTGCAGACGATCATGTTCGCCGTCGTGCCGCAGATGATCCCGCCCTTCGTCTCCTTCTCCATCTACCGGTGGGACATCAATGTCCGTATGTCGACTGTCATCGGCCTGGTGGGCGGCGGCGGCATCGGCTTCCTGCTGGTCCAGTACATCCGCTTGCTGGACTATCGGTCGGCGGGCATCGCCGTGTGGTTCATCGCCATCACCGTGGCCATCCTGGACTACGTCAGCTCCGAAATCCGGCAGCGATTTGTCTGAGCCCGCCGATCTCTTCCCTGGCCCTTCCCCCACTCCTGGCCCATGCGGGAGAGGAGGAAGGGCCGGGGCCAGAGAAAGTGCCGGTTCAAGAAACGCAACGCCACGATGCCCCATCTAGCCGTGGTGATCGTCAGTTGGAACGTGCGGGACTTATTGGGGGCCTGCCTGCGTTCTCTACTCCTCGACCTCGACCGCTCGAGCCTGGAGGCCCAGGTCTGGGTGGTCGACAACGCTTCCACCGACGGCACACCTGACATGGTCGCCGAGTCGTTTCCCGAAGTTCACCTCATCGCCAGCCGGGAGAATCTCGGCTTCGCCGCCGGCAACAACGTCGCGCTCAAGGCCATCTCTCAAGGTACGGAACACGTAACACGCAACACCCGGTACGTCTGGCTGCTGAACCCCGATACCGAGGTTTGCCCGGGGGCAACGGCGGCGCTCCTCTCCGTACTCCACGCTCATCCTCAGGCCGGCGTGGCCGGAGCGAAGCTCCTATATGCCGATAGCTCCCTCCAGCACAGCGCCTTTCACTTTCCCGGCCTGATCCAGCTCGCCTTCGAGTTATTCCCTCTCCCCCCTCGCTTCTACGACACGCCTCTCAACGGTCGTTACCCACGCCGTCTCTACGAAGCGCAGGCTCCTTTCTTCGTCGACCATCCGCTGGGGGCGGCGATGATGGTGCGGACGGAGGCAGCGGCCCAGGTAGGGCTGATGGATGAAGGCTACCACATGTACTGCGAGGAGATCGACTGGTGTTGGAGGATGCGTCGGGCTGGCTGGAGGGCACTGTGTGTGCCCGCCGCCCGCGTGATCCACCACGCGGGCCGGTCCACTGCCCAGGTGCCTGTTCCTTCCTTCGTCAACCTGTGGACCAGTCGGGCCCGGCTCTACGGGCGTCACCATGGGCCGCTCACCCGGCGTGTGGCGCGGGCGCTGGTCCGAGCCGGGATGCGGCGGCGCATGCGAGGAGCCTCGCCGGATATGGTCGCGGCCTGTCGGCACGTCATCCGGGCCTGGGAAGAGATCCGATGAACGTGACCGCCGTCGTCCTCACCTTGAACGAGGAGCACAACGTCGAGGAGTGCCTGGCCAGCCTGGCCTGGGCCGACCGCCGCGTGGTCTTCGATAGCTTCAGCACCGACCGGACGGTGGGACTGGCCAGGGAGGCCGGGGCAGACGTGATCCAGCACCCCTTCGAAAACTACGCCCAGCAACACAACGCGGCCATGGACCGGATAGACACAGACTGGTTCCTCTTCGTCGACGCTGACGAGCGAGCGACGCCGGAGCTTGCGGAAGAGGTGCGCGAGGTGACACAGGGAACCCACGAGGAGGTAGCCTGGGCCATACCTCGCCATAACTACATCTTCGGTCGCCTCACGTTGGGGGCGGGTTGGTACCCTGACTACCAGACGCGTCTGCTCCTGCGCGGTCGTGTGCGTTGGGAACGGCCGGTCCACGAGTTCGCCGTGCTGGACGGACCGAAGGGATACCTGCACAATCCGCTCATTCACTACAACTACGAAGATCTGCCCGATTTCGTCGCCCGCCAGGAGAAGTACACCGACTACGACGCTGGGATCCTCTTCCGACAAGGGGCCCACCCCCGCTTCTACACCCCCTATTCCCAGGCTGCACGCCAGTTCTGGTGGCGGTTCGTGACGCTGCGCGGGATACGGGATGGGGTCCACGGCCTGTGGCTCAGTCTCTTGATGGCCTACTACGAGGCGGTGAAGTACCGGAAGCTGTCCCGGTTGTGGCGGGAAGCAGGTCTTTGACGGTTCAAGGTGGGTGTGTTATACTATTTATGAGACAATTGGCCGATGAACGAGCCTGTCCTTGTACTTAACGGTAATTATGAGCCGCTGAACGTGTGTACCACCAAACGGGCGATGGGGTTGATCCTGGCGGACAAGGCCATGGTGGTGGAGAACGGCAGAGGGTTTATTCACACCGTCTCCCGCGCCTTTGAGCGCCCGTCTGTCATTCGCCTGTTTTACGTGGTGCGCCGGCCACGACCCCGCGTCCGGCTGTCCAAGCGCGAGGTTCTGCGCCGGGACGAATACCGCTGCCAGTACTGCGGGCAGCGGATGGGCCGACTGACGATAGACCACGTCGTGCCCCGCTCCCGAGGAGGCGTGCACTCCTGGAAGAACCTGGTGGCAGCCTGCCCCCAGTGCAACCGGCGTAAAGGCGGGCGCACGCTGGCGGAGGCGAGGATGAAGCTGTTGCGCCAGCCCTTCGAGCCACGACCGACAGCTCGCTATCTGTTTGGACGATACGCGACAGGCAACGGTGCCTGGGCCAAGTACCTGGAGGGCTGGTAGGAACTGGCACAGGCAGACGATCAGCAGGTAGGAAGGCCGGGTTGATCCCGGTCTTTTGCTTTTGACAGCTCGGACCGCGCGGTGTACAATCTCGACCATGTTGTGAAATCAGGAGGCACCAATTGGGAAAACCGTTCAACTACGGAGGCCAGGCCGTCATCGAAGGGGTGATGATGCGTGGCTCGCGCACGATGGCGGTCGCGCTGCGACATCCCGACGGGCACATCGTCGTAGAAACCGAACCGCTCAACGAGACCCTCTACGGAGGCCCGATCAGCCGGATACCTTTCCTGCGCGGCCTGGCCATGTTGTGGGATGCCCTGGGCCTGGGAATGAAGGCGCTCATGATGAGCGCCGACGTGGCAGCCGGCGAGGAGGTTTCGCTTTCGGGACCCGTGAGCTGGGGAACCGGGCTGCTGGGGATTGGCCTGGGCGTGGGCCTCTTCATGCTGCTGCCCTCCTTCCTGGTGGGTCTGCTCGCTGCCTACATCCCCTCCGAGTGGGTGATCAGTCTGCTGGAGGGTGTCGTGCGCTTACTCCTGGTCGTGGGGTACATCTGGGCTGTCGGATACATGCCCGACATACGGCGCGTGTTCGCCTATCACGGCGCGGAACACAAGACGATCAACGCGTACGAAGCAGGGGCACAGCTCACCGTGGACGACGTGCGTCCCTTTCCGACAGCTCACACTCGCTGCGGTACGGCGTTCCTCCTGACGCTGATCGTGCTTACCGTCCTCATATTCGCTCCCTTCCGCTCGCCGTCTCTGGTCTGGCGCTTGCTCAGCCGGATTGCACTGCTTCCGGTGATCACAGGTTTGGCCTACGAGTTCATTCGTCTGACGGTCCGCTTCGCTGACCGGCCCTGGATGCAACTGTTGACCGCGCCGAATCTGGCGCTCCAGCGGTTGACGACTCGCGAGCCGGACGACGGTATGCTAGAGGTGGCCATCACGTCCTTGAAGGCTGTCTTGGACAGTGAGGATGTGGCCGATTGATTCTATTGGCTCGAATGCCCGCTGTGCACTGAGCCCTCGCGCCAGGGGTATGGGAAGCAGCTGGAGGAAACCGAGCGCCTGCCAGTTTTTACCCCACAAATCCGCGTAGACCCGAATAAACTCACCGATCTGCGAGTCAAACGCGAAATTGCTAGAGCTACACCTAGATGGGAATTCGTGTTGTGAACCGGGTTCCGAGTCCCATCATGCTCTCGGCTGTGATGGAGCCGCCGTGGGCCTGGACAATCTCCTTCGTGATCGCCAGGCCCAGTCCGGCGCCCCGGCCGCGCCGACGGGCCTTATCCACCTGGTAGAAGCGCTCAAAGATACGGGGGATCTCGTCAGCCGGGATGCCCCTGCCCGTGTCGGTGACCGTCACTTCGACCGTGCGCTCCCCATCCACCCGATGCGCTGCGACGCTCACCTTTCCCCCTGGGGGCGTGTGAGTGATGGCGTTATCCAGCAAGTTGGCGAAGACCTGCGCCAACCGGTCGGTGTCGCCGGTGACGAACAGATGCTCAGGCACGTCCAGTTCCAGCGCCACCTCCGCCGTCTGTGCCTGGGGGGTCAGTTTCTCGACGCACCCACGCAGCAACGGGCCGATCTCCACCGGGTCCCGGGCCATCACCATCTGCCCGGCGTCGAAGCGGGCCAGGGTCAACAGCTCATCCACCATGCGGCGCATGCGCTCCGCCTCTTCGTGGATGACGCGGGCCGCGCGGGCGGTTGACTCCGGCGTCGCGGCGGTGCCATCGAGCAGCGCCTGTGAGAAGCCCTGGATCGAGGTGAGCGGTGTCTTCAGTTCGTGAGAGACGTTGGCCACGAAGTCCCGCTGCGACTGCCGCGCGGCCTCGACCCGGTCGGCCATGGTGTTGAAAGAGCGGGCCAATGCCCGGACCTCCGTGGGGCCGGAGATTTGCGCGCGCGTGCCGGTCTCCCCCCGGGCGATGGCCTCCACGGCGGCAGCTACCCGCCGCAACGGTGCAGCAATCGAGCGGCTGACGAGAAGCGCCAGCAGGACGGAAAGCACCAGCGCCACCGCCCCGGCCCGCAGCAGCGGGGACAGGAGGTTCTCCGCGAACCAGCTCATTATCCGCAGCCGGGGGGAGACGAAGAGGACAATCTGGCCCCGGGGCATCACCTGGCCTACGAAGATCCAGCGCTGGCCGCGTTTGCCGGTGGGGGCCAGAAACGTCCCCTGGATGCGGCCGGGTACGACGGTCGTGCGGGCTGCCTCGTCCAGCGCCAACTGCTCTCTCTCCCACTCCTTCTCGCTATCGAAGCGGACCGCGCCCCGTGTGTCCAGGACCAGGATGCGTACCTCCTGCTCCCCGGCGACCTCCGCTACTTGCTCCAGCAACGTCCGCAGCCGCTCCGGTGGGAGGGACTCCAGCGGGGCTGCCTGACGAAGGGCCTGCGTCGTCGCTCGCGCGGCTGCCTCCAGCCGCACGACCGCCTCGCGGGTCCAGAGAGGACTGCTGGTGCGCACGAACACGAGCAAGCCCAGCCCCACCACGGCCAGGCAGACCAGGATCACGAGGACGTATGAGAGCAGGAGGCGGGAGTTGAGGGAACGGAACATATGTGTTTCACTTTTGATCGGGCACAACCGAATCCTGTTCCCCTCTCCTCCCAAGAAGAGGCGGGGGGGGGGCGGGGGAATCTCAGGACATCGACCAGCCGTCCGCACGACTATTGTCGCACGCCGATGTTAACGCGGTGTTAAAGGCGTGTTAGGTGCGGGTTACCGGTCAGCAACGAGCTTGTACCCGACGCCCATCACGGTCTCAATCTCGGCGCTGGCGCCGGCCAGTCGCTTGCGCAGGTGGGCGATGTGGACGTCGACCGTGCGCGTCTCGCGGTAGAAGTCGTACCCCCAGGCCAGATCGAGCAACTGTTCGCGGCTGAGGACGATCCCCCGGTGCTCGGCCAGCGCCAGGAGCAGGTCGAACTCCTTTGGGCGCAACTCCACTGGCTCTCCGGCGACGGTGACCTCGTGACGGGCCGGGTCCACCGTGACGTCGCCCACGTGCACAGGGGCCTGGGGCCGGGCGGCGCGCCGGGTGCGACGCAGGACGGCTTTGACACGGGCGACCAGTTCGCGGGGGTTGAAGGGCTTGGTGACGTAGTCGTCGGCCCCCAGCTCCAGCCCCACGATCTTGTCCACGTCGTCGTCGCGCGCGGTGAGCATGATGATGGGCAGATCGGGCGCCAATTTGCCGGAGCGCAAGCGGCGGCAGACGTCCCATCCGTCCACCTCGGGCAGCATCAGGTCGAGCACCAGGAGCGCCGGCGGCTGGTGGGCGATCATGTCCAGCGCGGTGGTCCCGTCGGCGGCCGACCGCACGCGGAACCCCTCCTGCTCCAGGTACAGGGTTGCCAGATCGACGATGTTGGCTTCGTCATCCACGACCAGGATCGTCTCTCCTGCCATAGGTGAAGATCCTCCTCGTCCGCATTGTATCCAGATCGGCTCCAAAAAGCAAGATTCGCGTGCCGGAGCCAAACCGGCGCGTTGCTTATGTCAACTCTTGATGGGATGGCTGCGGGCGGGCGCCCGCGACGCCGGACGGGCGCTCGTCAAGGCGCAGAAGAACCACACCGACCAGGATCAGGCCTCCGCCCACGAGCTGCGGCACCGTCAAGCGTTCATCCAGGAACAGAACGGCCCAAATCGCGGTCAGCGCCGGCTCCAACGTGACAATCAGGCTCGCCGTGCTTGCGGGCAGGTGTGTCAAGCTGACGGTGTACAGACCGTATCCACCCAGTGTGGGCCCAATAGCCAGCAACACCAGCGCGCCCCATCCCAGCACGGCATCGTGCCATTCCCCTGGCCCGGATGCTGGCGGCGGCTGAAAGAGCCACAGGAGCGTGTCCGGTTGCCGCAACTGCAAGAGGAATAGAAACGAGGCCCCAATGGCAAAGGAAACCAACGTGGCAGTCCATGGGTTGATGCCTCGCTGCGACGAGGCTTTGCCGAACAGGCTGTACATGGCGAAACCCACGCCGCCCGCCAGGCCGGCGGCGATGCCGATCGGGTTGACCTGCCAGGCCGCCGGGTCGTAGGCGCCGGACACGAGCGCGCACCCGGTGATGCACAGGACGATGGCCCCGATCTTGGACGCATTCAGACGCTCGCCCAACCAGCGCCATCCGACCAGTGCGGTGAAGGCGGGCGCCGTGTGGTTCAACACCGTGGCCACGGCGGCCCCGTTGAGTGCGACCGATACCGTCCATATGGCATTGAACACAGCCAGCACGAATCCGTAGAGGACGAAAAAGGGCACGTGCCGGCGATCTAGATGCAACAGCGGGCGGGCGAGCAACACAAGGGCGCTGCAGACTGCGCCGGCAACGAAGAGATCGCGCCAGAACGCGAGCACGAGGGGTGGCATTTGGAAGTGCGTGGTCAGGTAGCTGATAAAGATGGCCGACATCGACCACAGCGCCGTGGCAATGAGAGCGATGAGGTAGCCGCGGGCAGGAGAAGAGCTGCGAAGTGTGTTCATAGTGCTCCTGGGCAACCGTTTGTCGTTCTGATCTCAATCCAGCATCATCACCTGAACCTGCGCGCCGGCCTCCGCGTGGGTCCAGTCCTCCGGGATGATGGCCAGTGCGTTGGCCTTGACCATCGAGCTCAGGACGCCCGACCCCTGCCCGCCCGTGAGATAGGCGTGGTATTCTCCTTGCTCCATCTCGGCGCGGACGCGTACGTAATGACGGCGGTCATCCTTGTGTGGGATCTCGTCCATCAGCGTGGCCTTGACGGTGGGCCGCTCCCACTCCTTCACCCCCAGCATCTTCAGGATCGCCGGGCGGACGAACATCTCAAACGAGACCATCACCGAGACGGGGTTGCCCGGCAACCCCAGCACCGGCACTCCTCCAATCCGCCCGAAGGCCAGCGGCTTGCCCGGCTTCATGCGCACCCGCCAGAAGTCCATCTGTCCCTCGGTGGCCAACACGTCCTTCACCAAATCAAAGTCGCCCACCGAGACGCCGCCCGAGGTGAGAAACAGGTCCACCTCCTGGGCCAGCCCCTCCTGGATCTTCTCGGTCAGCTCCTGGACCCGATCGCGGGCGATGCCCAGCATGACCGGGATCCCTCCGTACTTGACCACCTGGGCAGCGTTGGAGTAAGTGTTGGCGTTGCGGATCTTGCCCGGGGCGAGCGGGGCGTCGATCTCGACAACCTCGTCTCCGGTGGCCAGGACGGCCACCCGGGGGCGGCGGGCGACCAGCACCCGGCTCCATCCCAGCGTGGCCAGCATCCCCACTTCCTGCGGCCGGACGATCGTCCCCTGCGAAAGGACTAGCTCCCCTTGGCGCACGTCCTCTCCGGCTGGGCGGACGTATTGACCGACCGGCACCTCCGTGAAAATCTCGACCCACTCGCCCTCTGCTGTCGTATCCTCCACTTTCACGACGGCGTCGGCGCCGGGAGGCAGAGGAGCGCCAGTCATAATGCGGATAGCAGTACCGGAGGTCACCTCCGAGTCAGCGACGTAGCCTGCCGCCAGCTCACCGACGACGCGCAGGCGACGGGGGTTCTCACGGTCGGCCCCGGCGGTATCGGCCGCCTGCACCGCGTAGCCATCCATAGACGAGTTGGCGTGCGGCGGGATGTGCACGTCGGCGTACACATCCTCGGCCAGGACGCGACCCAGCGCTTCAAGCGTGGACACCCGCTCCGGTTCCAACGGCCGGAACGCTTTCAACACCCGTTCCAGGGCTTGCTCCACACTGAGCATCGGTTCAGTCATTTATTCTACGTCCCTATTCCCTTTGCACCTGCGATCATCCAGACAGGCGCTCAGTCTTTTCAGCTTCCTATGACTACATTTCGTAGTCAGTCGTATACAATCTGTATTCAGAGGCGACTTGACAGTGTCACATCAAGCCAACGACAACTCCTGCCACCCCGCCGCGGGTCACAGACCCGCTTGGAGCGCAATGTGACATACGAAGTGAGAGCCTCAGATATTCGCCTGCGGCCGGTACTCGCCCCACACCTGCCGCAGGACGCCGCAGATCTCGCCCAGCGTGCAGTCAGCCTCGACGGCGTCGATGAACAAGGGCATCAATGGCTCGTGAGGGGCGCGGGCGGCTGCCTCGATCCGGCCGAGCGCAGCCGAAGCTCGCTCTCCGTCGCGCCGCGCCCGCAGCGCAGCCAGCCGCGCCCGCTGCTGCTCCTCGATAGCCGGGTCAACCACCAGCCGATCCAGTGCCATCTTTTCCTCCTCCACCTGGTATGCGTTCACCCCTACGACGATCCTGTCTTCGGAGTCCACCTCGCGCTGATAGCGGTAGGCGGCGTCGGCGATCTCCTGCTGGATGTATCCTTGCTCAATGGCCGCCAGCGCTCCACCCATCGCGTCGATCTCGTCGATGTAGTCCTGTGCCTGCCGCTCGATCTCGCCGGTGAGGTGCTCAATCAGGTAGGAGCCGGCCAGCGGGTCCACCGTGTTGGCGACGCCCGACTCGTGGGCGATGATCTGCTGGGTGCGCAGCGCGATGCGGACCGAATCCTCGGTCGGCAGCCACAGGGCCTCGTCGCGGGAGTTGGTGTGCAGCGACTGGGTGCCGCCCAGCACGGCGGCCAGTGCCTGGAGCGTCACCCGGATCACGTTGACCTCCGGCTGCTGGGCGGTGAGCGTGCATCCGGCGGTCTGGGTGTGGAAGCGCAGCCGCCAGGAACGAGGATTCTGAGCGCCGAACCGGTCGCGCATCAGTCGCGCCCAGAGGCGACGGGCGGTGCGGAACTTGGCGATCTCCTCCAGAAAGTCGTTGTGGGCGTTGAAGAAGAACGAGAGGCGGGGGGCGAAGGTGTCCACGTCCAGCCCGGCGTCGATCGCTGCCTGGACGTAGGCGATGCCGTTGGCCAGCGTGAAGGCCACTTCCTGGACAGCGGTCGCGCCGGCCTCGCGGATGTGGTAGCCGCTGATGCTGATCGTGTTCCACCTGGGGATCTCGGCGGCGCAGTAGCGAAACAGGTCGGTCACCAGGCGCATCGAGGGGCGGGGTGGGAAGATGTAGGTGCCGCGGGCGGCGTATTCTTTAAGGATGTCGTTCTGCACCGTGCCACGCAGTTGGCGAGGCTCCACCCCTTGCTCTTTGCCGACGGCGGCGTACATGGCCAGGAGAACGGCGGCCGGGGCGTTGATCGTCATCGAGGTACTGACCTTGTCCAGGGGGATGCCGTCGAAGAGAGCGCGCACGTCGTCCAGGCAACTGATCGAGACGCCAACCCGGCCCACCTCCCCCTCGGCCAGGGGATCGTCAGCGTCGTAGCCGATCTGGGTGGCCAGGTCGAAAGCGACGGACAGGCCGGTTTGCCCCTGCTCCAGAAGATACTTGTAGCGGGCGTTGGACTGCTCGGCGGTGGCGTAGCCAGCGTACTGGCGCATCGTCCACAGGCGGCCGCGGTACATCGTGGGCTGCACCCCGCGGGTGAAGGGGTATTCACCAGGGAAGCCCAGGTCCTCAGGATAGTCCACCTCCACGTCAGCGGGGGTGTAGGCCCGGTCGAGCGGTATGCCGGACAGGGTCTCGAACTGCTCCCGCCGCTCGGGGAAGCGGTCGGTGACTTTCTTGACGGTCGTTTCCTCCCATTGCTGTTTGGCGCGTTTGATGTCGTCCAACACTTCCTCCCTGCACATCTCACACCGTACACCGCAACTTGTTGCGGGCTGATCGCGGACAAGCCCGCGTATCCATTACTCTGCCGGCGCGTTCCCCAGTATCCCCTCGATCTCCTCCAGCACGTCGGGCGTCAGCTTGACCCCGGCAGCTTCTACGTTCGATTCGACGTGCTCCGGCTTCGTGGCCCCGGTGATGACGGCGCTGATCTCCGGACGGCGGAGGATCCAGGCCAGCGCCAGTTGTGCCATCTCCAGCCCCAGGTCCTTCGCCAGCGCGATCAACTGTCGCACCCTGGCGACGTTCTCCTGTGTCAAGTCTCGCTTCAGCCAGTCGGTGCGAGCTCCTCGACTGTCCGGCGGGACCCCCTCGTTGTATTTGCCGGTGAGGAGCCCCTGCGCCAGCGGGCTGAAGGCGGTGACGCCGATGCCGTGCCTGGCGCACGTGGGGAGGATCTCCGGCTCGACGTGCCGGTCCAGCATATTGTAGCGCGGCTGCTCCACTTGCGGCGGATAGGCGTTGAACGCACGGGCGGTCCCGACCGCCGCCTCGATCTGCGCCGCGCTCCACACGCTCGTGCCCCAGTAAAGCACCTTCCCCTGGTGGACCAGGTCATCCATGGCCCGCACCACCTCCTCCACCGGCGTCTCCGGGTCGTGGCGGTGGCAGAAGTAGAGATCCAGGTAGCCGGTGCCCAGACGGCGCAACGAGTCCTCCACCGACTCAAAGATGTGCTTGCGGCTCAGGCCGCGGTCGTTGACGTCGTCGCTCATCGGCCAGAAGACCTTGCTCGACAGAACCAGATCATGGCGACGCAGCCCCAGGTCGCGGAGGACCTGGCCCACGACCTGCTCAGCCTCACCCCGCGCGTAGACGTCGGCATTGTCCAGGAAGTTGACGCCGTTGTCGATCGCCGCTTTGACGCAGGCATGAGTGGTCTCCTGGTCCACTGAGCCTCCGAAGGTGAGCCAAGCACCCAGGGCCACCTCGCTAATCTTGATGCCAGCTTGGCCCAATCGTCGGTATTCCATTTCATTCCTCCTTTCGTTTTACTCTTTTCCTTCGGAGTCCTGTGCAAAGATCTGTCGCACGCTGCACAAGCTCAGCGACCCCCATACGATGGCCAACAGGAGCAGCGTGAGCAGCAACTCCCAGGGTCGAGTCTGGCGGGCGTAGTCTGAGGCGTCGAACAGGAGCCGATTGACCCACACGTGTACCTGGTAGAGCGTCACCGCTGCCAGCGTGCCCCATCGCCCCCACGGCTGGGAGCGGAGCAGCCCCACCGCGCAGAGGGTCAGCACTACGCCCCAGAAAGCGCCCATCGCGACCAGGTATTCCATCGGCACCGTCGTCGGCAGGTCAGGCAGCAGGAAGGCGTAGCGCAGAGCTACGCCTCCCCGAATCAGGTTCGCCAGCCCCAGCGCCAGCACCAGGAGCGCCAGGACGATCACCCACTTCTGCGGGCGGGTGAGGGCAGTTCGCTCACGGCGTGAGCACGATCTTGCCAAACTGCTCTCCCCGCTCGAGCGCCTCGAAGGCGGCTCTGCCTTCAGAAAGGGGCATCACCCGATCCACCACCGGTCTCAGCTTCCCCGCCCAAATCAGCGCCATCACGTCGCGGAAGTCCTGGAGGGTGCCCATCGTCGATCCGATGAGGCTGATCTGTTTGCCAAAGATAAAGCGGATATCGATCTCGGTCTTGGGACCAGAGGTGTTGCCGACGATGACGATGCATCCACCTCGGGCCACGGCGCGCATGCTCTGGTGCAGCGTCGCCTGCCCGACGTTGTCCACCACCACGTCTACCCCGCGCCGGCCGGTCATCTTGTAGATGGCCTTGCTCCAGGTGGGGTCTTCCCGGTAGTTGAGCACCACGTCGGCCCCCAGTTCGTGGGCCATCTCCATCTTCTTCTCCGTGCTGGTGAGTGCGTAGACGGTGGCACCGGCTAGCCTGGCGATCTGGATGGCCATCGAATTGACCCCGCCCCCGGCGCCGACGACCAGGACCGACTCGCCGGCCCGCACCTTGGCGCGATGGATCAGCATACGCCAGGCGGTGAGGCTGACCAACAGCGGCGCGGCCGCCTGGGCGAAGTCCCATCCTTCGGGAATCAGCATCAGGCTTTCCGGCGGCACGGCTACGTACTCCGCCTGTCCGCCCCGCACCTGCTCTCCCCAGATGGCGTAGCCCGGGCTGAGGGAGTGCTCCCCTCGGCGGGTGAACTCGTCCTCGCGGGTGCTGATACCCGGCTCGACCACGACTCGCTGACCTACCTCCCAGCCGGTGACCCCCTCGCCGAGGGCAGCCACCTCCCCGGCGATGTCCGCGCCAGTCCAGTGGGGCATCTCCAGCTTCAGGCCGGGCCAGCCCTCCCGCACGAAGATGTCCAGGTGGTTGAGGGCGCAGGCCCGCACCCGCACCAGCACCTGGCCTGGGCCAGGCTCGGGATCGGGTACGTCGTCGTAGCGTAGGACGTCCAGGTCGCCGTGTTCATAGAAGCAGAGGGCCTTCACGATGTATTCCTCCTTGAGCGTTACTCTCTTGAAGCAACAGATGAGACCTATCGCAGCCCGGTCTCTATCCGCGCGATCACCATGCGCTGGATCTCGCTGGTACCCTCGTAAATCTCGGTGACCTTGGCGTCGCGGAAGTAGCGCTCAATGGGCAGCTCTTTGCTGTAGCCCATCCCGGCGTGGATCTGCACGGCCTGGGTGGTCACCCACATCGCCGTCTCCGAGGCGAACGTCTTGGCCATGCAGGACTCCAGCGTGTAGCGACCGCCGCTCTTCTTGGCCTCATCCTTTGCCAGCGCCGCCTTATAGATGAGCAGCCGGCTGGCCTCGATACGTATCTTCATGTCGGCCAGCTTCTGCTGGATCATCTGGAACTGGCCAATCTTCTGGCCGAAAGCCTCCCGTTCGCGGGCATATTCGACGCAGGCCTCGTAGGCTGCCTCGGCAATGCCCAGTGCCTGGGAGGCGATGCCGATGCGGCCCGCATCCAGCACCGACAAGGCGATCTTGAAGCCTTCGCCCTCTGCACCCAGCCGGCACTCGACCGGGCACTTGTAGTCCTCGAAGTGGACCTCGCAGGTGGCGGAGGCGCGGATGCCCAGCTTGGGCTCGGTCTTGCCGCGGGAGAAGCCAGGTTCGTCGGTGTCGATGATGAAGGCACTGACGCCGCGATAGCGGGGCCTGGCGTCAGGGTCGGTCTGGGCGAACAGTACAATGTATTTGGCCACCGGCCCGCTGGTGATCCAGGATTTGGTGCCGTTGATAACGTAGTGGGATCCGTCATCGGAGAGATCGACCGTCACGCGGATGTTGCCAGCGTCGGAGCCGGACTGGGGCTCGGTCAGCGCGTAGGCCCCAACGGCCTCACCGCTGGCGACTGCCCGGAGATACTTCTGCTTCTGCTCCTCGGTCCCGTAGCGAGTGAGACCGTAGCAAAAGAGGGAGTTGCAGACAGACATGATGACCCCGTGGGAGGCGTCTGCCTTCGATATCTCCTCCAGCGCCAGGACATAGGCCAGCGTGTCCATCCCCACGCCGCCATATTCCTCCGAGACGGCGATGCCCATGAAACCGTGGGCTCCCATCTTCCCAATCGTCTCGCTGGGGAACTCGCCCGTCTCGTCGTACTGGGCTGCGATGGGCACGATTTCGTTCTGGGCGAAATCGCGCGCCATGTCGCGGATCATACGATGTTCATCGCTGAGATGCAGGTCCATTGAATTCCCTCCTCCATGTGTGACTATGATATGCGTGATGCGTAAACTACTCCAGCATCGGCCGATCCTCGGCCCCGGGTTCCCGCTGCCGGTGCAGCTCCCACGACTGCCGCCAGCACGGAAATCCTGACCGAACTCACGCCGGTGATGGCCCATAGCGACTTAACAGCAGCCCGACGCCCGTCGTCGGATATATTGTCAAGGTCCTTGGAACGGATGGGGAAGGCTATCCTGCCACGCTGGCGCACGCACCAGCCGCTGGCGCACGCGCCAGCCCCAATGATAGCTTCATAACTCAATGAACTTCCGGGCAGGATATCCCAAATAGAATTTGGGATAAATTTGGGATAAAAAACACCAGTTTGGCCATCGACCGATGCTCATTTCATTATGTAATACGTTCCTTTCTTAGCACCGATCTTAAGCAGTATACCCTGCTCCACCAAGTCGACCAGGTCAAGTCGCAATGTCTCAGAGCTGACGTCGGGACAGAGTTGGCGGTATTCGCGGTTAGTGATGCGTCTGTGTTCCTGCACGTAGGCCAGGGCCTTGGCCTGCCGCTCGTTCATCGTGCGCGTCCAGGAGGGCAAAGGGGCGCGTTCGCGGACGTTGTTGAGTGTGACCGTGAAGGAGTAGGGGGTATCCCTGAAACTGGGCGGGGGATGGCCGGCCCGCACCATCTCCTCAATCATCAGATCGACGCCCAGTCCCAATTCTTCGATGTATCCCCACTGGTACAGGCCGGAGACGATGCGGGGGTTGCGCGAGAAGTGCTCGTCGACGATGTTGTCCACCGTGATGAAGCCCGGCAATCCCCCCGGGCTGGTGATCTCCATGCGGTCCCGGAACATGCGCACCTCGATGCGCCGCCCCCCCAGCCGGTAATCCCGGTGTGCCACGGCGTTGACCAGTGCCTCACGCACAGCCGAAACCGGGTACTCGGTATGCTCCTCTCGCTCAAGCCCGGTGACGACCGCACCGGTGCGCATCTCCTCGCCCACGACCTCCCAGGTGCGCTGGATGATGCGCGCCAACGGTCCGCTGATCTCCTCGCGGCGGCCGTAGCCCGGCTGTCCGGACTCACCTCGGGGAAGCGTGCCGACAAACTTGACGAACGTCAGTCCACTCTGGGGCAGGAAGGCCTGGGGATTGCCGGCAAACAGCAACACGCCCGCGATGGTGGGATGACCGTCCTCGTCCAACGCGCCCACCTCGAGCAGCAGGTCGTCCACGGAACGCGTCCATTCCCGGTGCTGGCGTTCCTCCCACTTCGTGATGAACTCGGCAATAGTTTCGTCGTCGAAGTCCTCCCGCCGTGCGCCGGGCGCAAGTTCTGCCTCGAAATCGCCGGTGGACTTGGTCGCCGCCAGTTGGCGGATCTGGTCACCGCTGAGGGGGCGGTTCTCCACGCCGGCGCGGACCAGAACGCGGCCATCGGCCAGGCTGTGCAGTTCGGGGCTGCGGTCGACGACGATGGCGAAGGCCCGGCCTTCTTCGGCCGCCGCCTCGTGCCAGCGGGTCTCGACCAGTGGCCGGCACTCCCGCACCGCGGCCTGCAACGCATCCTCGACCTCGTCCGCGTAGATCCCGCCGGTGGTGTGCCCGTTCTCGTCCACCCCCATGAGAACAGTGCCTCCGTCGGAGTTGGCGAAGGCGACCAACGTTTCGGCCAGCAGTTCAATCTCTGGCTCCGGCATGCAGGCCAGCGTCTGGCCGGGGCGAATGTCTTCCAGATCAGTCCATATCTTGCGCATTTTCCTGTGGCCCTACGGCCTCGGTTACGATCTCCTGTGCCTTGGCGAGGAATGCCTCGGCATCGGCGATAGACTGTTCTGCATTCTCACTCCTGGCCCGTCTCTTCGGGTCGTAATCAGCATCCAATCGTGCGTCCAGCGCGCGAGATAGGATTTTGGCATAGCGCCGATCTACCTTGCCTGTCTTGACAAACCGTTCCCCAAAGAAAGAAATGACGCCAGCATGCCTGTGCACATCCACGATGCCGGCTGTCAGAAGCGCTGCCTTGGCCGCATAGAACATCACGTAGTAGGCTTTGGATACTGTCTAAAAGCCGCCAGTGCCTCCCGCACACGAGAGGGTAGCCTGTCCAGCACCCGTGCTTCGCCGGCGGGAGCTATCGCCTGGTTCGTGGCTTCACCCCCGCTGCTGCCCAATTCGGGAACGACAGTGTCAGCCCTCTTCATCACCATTGCTTACTACCGCCACTGAAGCGACCTCATCCCCAGGCTTGAGGTCGATCATCCTCGCGCCCCGGGCCGCGCGCCCCATCTGGGGGATGTCGGATACAGGGGTGCGCAGCACCATACCGCCTGCCGAGATGATCGTGATCTCGTCGTCGGGACAGACCACGCGGGCGGCAGCGACAATACCCCTCCGCTCCCGCTTGCCGCCCAGGCAGCGCACACCTTTTCCGTAGCGGCCCTTGACCCGGAACCTGCTCAAGGGCGTGCGCTTGCCGTATCCCTTGGTCGTGACCGTCAACAACTCTGCCTCCAGCGCCTCTGCAGCCACGGGACAGCGCTCAATGTTGGATGCGCTGGCGACGCAGTCGCCCGGCTTCAGCTTGATGGCGTAGACGCCAAGGGTCGCGCGCCCCGTTGGACGCACGGTCTCCTCGCGGAAGCGCAGCGCCTGACCTTGCTGGGTGACGACTATCAAGTCCTGGTCACCCCGAGTGAGCCTGACCCAGCCCAGCTCGTCCCCGTGTTCCAGTCTGATGGCGATCAACCCGCTGGGACGCACACCGTCAAATTCGCTCAGCCGGGTGCGTTTGACGCGACCATTTCGGGTGAACATGGTCAGGTAGCCCGCGCGCTCGAAGCTGGGCACAGCCAAGGCCGCCGTGACCCGCTCATCGGCGTCGAGCGCGAGGAGGCCGACCAAGAGTGCGCCCTTGGCGGTACGGCCGGCGTCGGGGACCTGGTACACACGCTCCTGGTAGACCTTGCCCCAATTGCTGAAGAAGAGGATCGAGTCGAGCGTCTGGGCGGAGAAGAGGTACAGGATATCGTCCTCATCGCGGGTGGTCATCCCGATCACTCCACGCCCGCCGCGTCCCTGAGCGCGGTAGGTGTCGACCGGCACGCGCTTGATGTAGCCGTGGTGCGTGATCGTGACCAGGACATCCTCTTCGGCGATGAGATCCTCCTCGTCGAACGTGGCATCCCCCATGACGAAGCGCGTGCGACGGCCGTCGCCGTAGGCGCGCTTTAACTCAGTCAGATCCTCCTTAATCAGGTACAGGATCTTGCGCGGCGAGGCCAACAGGTCCTCCAGATAGGCGATGCGCTGGATCAACTCCAGATACTCGTCCTCGATTTTCTGGCGCTCCAGCGCCGCCAGCCGTCGCAGTTGCATATCCAGGATCGCCCGCGCCTGAATCTCGGTCAGTTCGAACCGCTCCATCAACCGCTCGCGGGCGGTTTCGGCGTCGGGCGACTGGCGGATGGTCTGGATCACGGCGTCCAGGTAGTCGAGGGCGATCTTCAGGCCCTCGAGTACGTGGGCGCGGTGGCGGGCCTTTTCCAATTCGTGTTGGGTGCGGCGGATTAGCACGTCGCGGCGGTGCTCGACGTAGATCTGCAGTGCTCGCTTGAGGCTCAGCGGGCGTGGCTCACCGTCCACCAGCGCCAGCATCTGCGCGCCAAACGTGGACTGCAGGGGGGTGTATTTGAGGAGACGGTTAAGCGTCTTGCGCGGATGAGCACCGCGCTTGAGTTCGATGATGATGCGCATCCCGTGTCGGTCGGACTCGTCGCGCAAGTCGGAGACAGTGTCGATCCGGTCGGATCGGACAAGTTCAGCGATGCGCTCCAACAGCGACGACTTGTTGGTCTGATACGGCAGTTCGGTGATGACGATGCGATGGCGGTCGCCGTCCATCTCCTCGATATGGCTCATCGCCCGCACGACGATCCGGCCCCGCCCGGTGACATATGCCTGTTTGACACCCTCTCGCCCGACGATGGTGCCACCGGTGGGGAAGTCGGGCCCTTCGATGTACTGCATCAAGTCCTCAACCGTCACGTTGTCCAGTTCGTCCCAACGGTCAATCATGTAGCCCAGTGCGTCGCACACCTCACCCAGGTTGTGGGGCGGGACGTTGGTAGCCATGCCGACGGCGATGCCGGATGAGCCGTTGAGCAGCAGATTAGGCAGGCGGGCCGGCAGCACGGCGGGCTCTTCCAGCGTGCCGTCGAAATTGTCCACCCAATCAACGGTGTCTTTCTCGATGTCGAGCAGGAGTTCAGTAGCGATTTTATCCAGGCGGGCCTCGGTGTAACGCATCGCGGCGGGCCTGTCGCCATCGATTGAACCGAAGTTCCCCTGTCCGTCGACCAACGGGTAGCGCAATGAGAAGTCCTGAGCCATACGGGCCATCGCGTCGTAGACCGCCGAGTCGCCGTGGGGGTGGTACTTGCCCAGCACCTCGCCGACGATCCGAGCGGACTTCTTGTACGGTGTATTAGGCCGCAGGCCCATGTCGTGCATGGCGTAAAGGATGCGGCGCTGGACCGGCTTCAGCCCATCGCGGGCGTCGGGCAAGGCACGCGCGACAATGACACTCATGGCGTAGTCCAGGTACGCGCTGCGCATCTCCTGCCGGATGTCTATGGGTTTTACGGTGCCAATTTCCCCAATTTCCAAATAGGACCTCCAAATACAAGCTCATGAATATTATACCGCAAAGAGGCCAAGAAGGCGAAGACAAAACAACACGTGAATCGTAATCCGTGATGCGCGAAGCCCGGCTGCCCATTACGCATCACGGATCACGAATCACGTTTCTTTCGTACCGATAGACGTCGACCCGTGTAAGGTGGGCTTCGTCCACCCGCCGGGCGTTGGCGTCCAGCCAGGCCTGCACCAGTCCGCGCTTGTCCCACATGTCCATTTCGGTGGCAACCAGCCAGATCACATTATGCCCAGCCGTCATCTGCTGCAAGCGGCGGGCGGCCTGTTGCTCGCTGATTATGTAGGAACCGTCTGCAGTGCGGTGGTTGGTGTAGAGCCCCTCGGCCCAGGGATACGTCTCTATGGGAAAGTAGTAGTCGAAGGTGTATCTAGCGTAGGGGATCTGGAAAACGATCAGCTCATCGAACCCGCGGATGACGAGCGGCAAGTAGTGCGTGAAGGCGAATTGTTCATCGGAGGCCTGGGACGCGTCTGGCTCTGCGGATACGTGGTAGTTGGCGACGTAGGCAGCGGCGGCGCGGAAGTCGGACTTGATGGGGATCGTGGCCTGTCGCCACAGGTTGGCGCTATCAAGGGTGAGGATCGCGCCGGTCAACAGCAGCGCCGCTGCCCGACGGAGGGTTCGACCGAGCAGCCGTACGGGGACCCACCGCGGGCTCGGCCTGTCAGCCGTTGGCGCCGGGCCCCAGCCTGCCAGACGGTACAGAGACGTCAGGCCGAGTGAGATCAGCAGGTAGAAGGGCGGCGCGGCCCAGATCAGGTATCGGTCGGTGAACAGCGGCTGACGCAGCGAGACCAGCCACACGGCCAGCAGGGGAATCAAGAGCCAGCCCATCAGGGCCAGACGGCTCCGCATCTCCTCCTTTTTCCCCCTCCCCTTACAATATGAAGGGAAGCAGCGCGACACCTTCCCTCTGTCCACAGGGGGGAGGGGAAGCACCAACCCCCAAATGGCCAGCGCGCCCATCAGCACCGTACCCCAAGGCGAACCCCAGGCCAGGATGCCGGCGCTCCAGCCATTGAGCAGAATCTCCACCATCTCGTTCAGCGCATAGGGATGGAAGCCGGTCTCGCGGATCTGGAGCACCATTGGAACCTGCCAGACAGCCAGGGGGAGGTAGGGAAGCGTGAGACAAGCCAGGCTAATGAGCGCGCCGATCCACTGTCGGCGCGCCCGAGGCCACCAGGCAACGTAGGCCAGCATCTGCACGGGGATCAGCAAGGCGGCCAGGATATGGGCATAGAAGGCCAGGCTGGTGGCGACGACGGGTACCGCCCACCACCACCGGCCTGCGCCCTCAATGGCACGCCGCAGTCCGTAGATCGCGGTCAGCGCCAGCGCCACAACCAGAGTGTACATCTTGACCTCCTGGCCGTACCAGGCCAGGTAGGGGGACGCGGACACCAGCAGCGCGGCGAGCAGGCCGGTCGGC
>Ga0180433_10003918_pt1 | contig 21348 bp, 23 predicted proteins | sample SS_ome_8_FD_132980 | JGI IMG/M metagenome (GOLD analysis project Ga0180433, IMG submission 132980) | Hypersaline lake sediment archaeal communities from the Salton Sea, California, USA - SS_1_D_1 metaG | ecosystem: Environmental > Aquatic > Non-marine Saline and Alkaline > Hypersaline >... | reverse complement strand
GGGCAGTCTCGCGGGCGGCCTCCTCCGCCGAAGCTGGGGTGAAGCTTGTCGTCAGCGAGCCTATCGCGCCGCGCGCCAGTCGCGGGCGGCGGATTCGAGCCAGTTGACCCAGTCGGGGATACCGTCGGCGGTCCTGGCGGAAACCGGCATGACCCGGAGCGACGGGTTGATGGCGTGGAGGTCGCGTTCGAGAACCTCCAGAGACACATTGGTATGTTCGAGCAGATCGGTCTTGTTCACGACGGTCGCGCTCGATTTCCGGAAGGCTTCCGGATACTTTACCGGTTTATCCTCACCTTCCGTGATGCTCAACACCGTCATCTTCCCGTTTTCACCGAGGTTGAAACCGGCGGGGCAGACGAGGTTGCCGACGTTCTCGATGATAAGCACGTCGATCTGGTCTGCCGGTAGATCGTCCAGCACGCGTCCGATCAACGCCGCGTCCAGATGGCATGCACCACGCGTGTTAATCTGGATGACCGGTACGTCCATCTTCCCGAGCCGTTCGGCATCGCGGGACGTCTCGATATCGCCCTCGATCACCCCGATACGCAGCCCGGACCGCGACCGGCACTCCTCGACGGTCCGTTCGAGCAGCGTCGTCTTCCCGCTGCCGGGTGAACCAAGCATATTGAGGACGTACAGGCCTTGCTCGTCGAAAAACGACCGGTTCTGTCGCGCGAGCACCTCGTTGGCTTTCAGGATGTCCCTGTAAACCTTCACTTCCGTCATGGCGCTTGCCTCTCACTCCCCCTCGATACTCTCTATGAGCAGCTCCTCACCGGAAACGATGCTGATATCCGCGCTGCCACAGGACGAACAGAGAAACTGGAACTCCTCCACACGAAACTCGTTGCCGCAACTGCCGCAGGTGCACCGGGTCGGCACTTCCTCGATCTCGAGCACGCCGCCGTCCGCCACCGTCCCTTCAGAACATACCTTGAACGCGAACAGCAACGAATCCGCGAAGACGCTGCGGAGCTCGCCGACCTTGATCTTCACCTTGGCGACACGCGATATCCCGTTTTCGTCAGCGGTCTTCGCGACGATGTCCATAATGCCGGATGCAATTGAGAACTCGTGCATACGCCCGTCCTGCAATCCACATATCAGTCCTGCGACCGATTCTAGCATGTCCGGGGTTGCGCGTAAAGGCACGCGCTGCCGAGAGTCTTGCGAAACAGCCGTTTTCTTGGCGGTAAAGCGGGTGTCTCGCCCGCCATCGTTTCCCGGCAAATGAGTTGCCGGGATACGTGAGATTCCTCGTCATTGCGAGCGAAGCGAAGCAATCCCGGTGTATACCACGTCCTGCAAAACCAGATTGCCACGTCGCCCGGCCATGCCTGCCTCCGGCAGGCGCGGCGGACTCGCAATGACGCGCGCGAGAATGTAGTTCACTCCTCTGCGGTGAACTCCTGGCAATCGCGACGCAGAGCACATCGAGCTTCGTCGGCTATCCGGACGAGCCCCGGAGGGGCGACAGAATATAGCCCAGGGCGACGCGAAGCGAGCCCTGGGTCACCCGCGCCCAAGAGCTAAAGCCCCCAACGGGGGCGACAGAACCCCGTGCCTCCAACGCCGTTTTTCGCTCAACCGCATTATCGCCGTCGAAGCCTGAGCAGGTGGGCCGAACATGATATGCACGGGTCGTACGCCCGCACCAACATCTCGAGCGTCAACTCGATCTCCTTTTCCGGTTTGTCCAGGATAGTCGGTGCAAGCGCTTCCATATCTTGCTGTATATTGCCGTGATTCTGGTTTGTGGGTATCACGCAGTTCGCCGCCACGCAGACACCGTTCTTGTCGTACTCGTAATCGTGCACCAGCAGCCCGCGCGGCGCCTCTATCGCGGCGACACCGCGACCGGCTTTCACCTTCACCTCGATCGGCTCGTGTTTGAGCCCTCGATCGAGCAGTTCGTCGATCAGCCGGATGCTCTCCTCGACCGAGTGGACGCACTCGACGAGTTGAGCGACGCTGATCATATACGGCTTGTGACACGGCGCCTTCAATCCCAACTGTTCGGCGACCTTCTTTGCGCCTTCGGTCAACTGCTCGTGGTTGATATTGAACCGGGCCAACGCGCCGACCATGTACGACGCTCTGAGGTGTTTGGCGTGTTTCGCCGTTGACTGCTTCACGACGTACTCCTGCAAGAACTCCTTGTACCTGTCTACCGGAACCGTGCCGGCATCCGACGAGGCGATATCGCCGTCGTACAAGGCATACTCCTCCTTCGAGGTGAGCGCAATGTACTCCGTCTCCCGCTCGAACGGCGGGATCTTGTCGCTGACAGAGGCGACGATATCGGCCAACGCTTGAAGGTCCCTCAGCCCTTCCTCGCACCTCGTGCGGAACGATTCGAGCGCTTTCGGATCGGGCAGGCTCGTGAACCCGTTCACGTACACCGAACAGGGATGGGTCGTCCGACCGCCCACAAGGTCGCACAGCTCGTTGGACAGTCGATGCACGCGGGTGACGGTGAGCACGGCATCTTTATGCGTCTCGATAAGCGGGAACACGCTCCCCACGCCCATCAGGTCCGGCAGCACGAGGTAGCATACGTGCAGGATGTGGCTCTGCAGGTTCTCGCCGTGTTCGAGCAGCCGACGCAGCCGCACCGTCTGTTCCGACGGCGTGATACCGAACGCGGCCTCGGTGGCTTTCAACGAGACCTCACTGTGCGATATCGAACAGATACCGCAGATACGGCTGGTGATCTCCTGCATCTCGTCCCACTTCCGACCGCGTACCATCGCTTCAAAGAACCGGGGCGCTTCAACTACTTCCCAGACGCACTTCTGTATCTCACCACCTTTGACGTCAAGCACGATGTTGCCGTGACCTTCGACGCGGGTCAGGTGGTGCACATTCACGTTCACATCTACACTCTTCATTTACCGGTTACCTCCTGATACGTGCCAAACAGCGTGAATTTCGCCAGAATATCGTCCACGGTCAGCCCGTACTTCTCGAGCACCTCCCGTTGCGCTTCTTTGTTCGGATTGTCGACGAGCCCGCGGCACCCCATACAGACGTTGCCGTGGCTTGGACAACGAGCGTTGCATCCCGCTCGAGTGACCGGCCCGAGACAGAACATCCCTTTCTCGAACACGCACTGGTTCTCAGCGAGTTTGCACTCGACACATACCGGGTAGTTCGGTATCTCCGGCTCCTTGCCGAGCAGCAACGCTTTCACCACGCTGAGCAGCTCGCCGCGATCGATGGGACAACCGTGTACGTAGTAGTCCACGGGAACGACCGCATCTATAGGCCGCGCCGGATAGGTCTCGAACCAGTCCGCCTTGTCGCCGTATACGATCTTCTTGACCTCGTCGAGCTCGTGCAAATTCTTGAGCGCGTTGATACCGCCGATAGTCGCACAGGCGCCGAGTGCGATGACGATCTTCGCGTTCTCGCGTATCTGTTTCAGCCGCGCCTCGTCCGATTCGCGCGTGATGGACCCCTCGACGAGAGCGATGTCGTAATTGTCGCTGTGCTCCTTCATCGCCTCACGGAAACTCACCACGTCAACCGCCGACACTAGCCCCACGACGTCCTCTTCGAGATTCACGATCTGCAGCTCGCATCCCTCGCAGCTTGCAAAATCGAACACTCCCAGTTTCGGCTTCATCTATATTGCCTCCTTATATTCCTGAATATCGGAGAACCTGAACACCGGTCCGTCCTTACAAACGTACAGATCCTGTATCTGGCAGTGACCGCACTTGCCGACACCGCACTTCATCCGTCGTTCGAGCGACAAGTAAATGTTCTCGTACGGTATCTTCCGTTCCCGCAACTCGATCACGACGAACTTGTACATAACCGGCGGACCGACAATGGCACACACCGTGCTGAGCGGGTCGATCTCCACCTTCGGGAATAGCGTGGTTATCACGCCGACGTTGCCCGTCCACGACTCATCCGCCCGGTCTACGGTCTCGAAAAACTCCACGTCCTCGCGTTTGGCCCACTCGGCAAGCTCGGCCGGGAACAACCGTTCAGCGGGGTTTCGAGCCCCGAATAAGATTATCACCCGTCCGTAATTCTTGCGGTTGTCGAGCACGTAGTTGATGAACGAGCGCAGCGGGACAAGCCCTATGCCGCCGCCGACAAACAGAATGTCTTTCCCTTCCAGGTCGTAAGCGGGGAAGTTCGTGCCGAACGGTCCGCGGATACCTACTTCCGATCCCGCCGTCAAGCTGTGCAGCGCACCGGTCACCCTGCCGACCTTGCGAACCACCAGCTCGAAACTGCCTTCCTTCGTCGGGGACGACGAGACCGATATCGGCGCCTCGCCTATACCCATTATCGACAGCTCGATGAACTGCCCCGGTTTATGGCCGAGTTCACGGCCGTTATTGAGTTTCAGCTCGAAGAGGTTCTCCGTCTGGGTCATCTGCTCCACATTGAGTATGGTGGCAGGTTCCGGGAGATATATTGACTTCGTCACAGCCTCTGTTGCCATCGTCTACTCCTCCTTCAGGGCGTTGTATACCGCCACCGGGTTGGCTATGTCCGGTAAACAAGCTGATACGCACCGTCCGCACCCTACACAGGCGGGCTCACCGAACTGTTTGAACAGGTACTGTCCCTTGCGGTAAAAACGGTGACGGTATCGCGCAACGCGAGCTTCACGGAAATTCTCCCCCGTCGCGACCTTTGCGAAATCTTCCAGCACGCATCCATCCCATCGTCTCCACCGATGACCGTCAGTGAGGTTCAGTTCGACCTCGTCGGCAACGTCGAAACAGTAACAACTCGGACATACCAGAACGCACGAGCCGCACGAGAGACACTTGTCGCCCTTATCTTCCCAGACCATGTGGGATTCGCCCCGTTCGAGCAGCTCCGGCAGCTCCTGCGCGGTGAACGATGTCTCCTGTTTGGCGCACAGCTTCACAGTTTCTTCGCGCACCTTATCGCGCGCTTCTACATCCTTCTTGGAAGCGTCCGAACAACGCGCGTGCTCGGCAAGGAGCGATTCGCCCTTTTCCGATCCGATAGCCACCGCGTACTTGTCGCCGATATCGGTGAGCATCAGGTCGAACCCCGCATCGACCGTGGCGGAGTTCATCGCGGTGCAAAAGGCGTTCTCAGAGACGCTGATAGGGTCGAGCCCTATGATAATGGTGTTCTCGCGCTTCTTAATGTAGTGAATGTCCGGATTTTCCTCCGTGAAGTATTGGTCCATCTGGGAGATCGCCTTGATATCGTACGGGTGAACGCCGAGGAGCACCCGCTGCGGTGCCTGGACGTGCTGTTCCACGTCCAGCTCGCTGCCGACACGAAACTTCAACAGCTTCTCGCGTTGAGGCAGCAGATACTTTTTCGGGGGCAGCAGGGTCGTATCGTAATCCAGCCGCAGCTCGTCCGGCGACTCCAGCGCGCCGAACACGAACCTGTCGTTCTTGGCTTTCGGTCCGACAACCTCGTACGATCCCATGAGGTTGCCGACGAAATCCGCTACATCTGTCTTCTTCATCACTTTGAGACGCATCACACACTCCTTCTTTTCCGCGTACTGCTCACCGTGCTAGGATTGATACCTAGGATTCACACAGGGAGGATTCAATAAAACGGGCATCCGCGCAAATCCAAAATAGTTTACTTCAACTATTCTATGTTTGTCAAGGAAAAATTTCCGCCCCCGCGAGGTCGTTCGTCCGAAACACCTAACAGTCGGTGCGCGGTAGCCATAACCCCTTGCATCAAAATGGATTACGCTGGACTAGAGCTTGTCCGGGCTGGACAGGATGCTCCGCAGACGCTGGTGAGGGACGCCAGCGCTACGAGCGGTGCTGTCTGACGATCTCGAACAGGACGATACCGGATGCGGTCGCGACGTTGATGGTGGTCTTGAACCCCTGCATGGGTATGCGGACAACCTTATCGAGCAAGGCGAGAGCCGGCTCTGAGATGCCGAGAATCTCGTGACCGAACACTATCGCCACCGGGTTGGGAAACGTGAAGTCGGTGTACGGTGTGCTGTCCGCGACGGTTTCGACGCCGATGAGCGGTACGCCGAGCGCCCGGAGTTCGGCGAGCGCGTCGACGGTTCTCTTCATATATTTCCACGGGACGTGGTCCGTGGCACCTAACGCCGTCTTTTCCAGTTTGCGGTTCGGCGGATGCGCGGTCACGCCGCACAGGTACACTGTCCTGACGCCTGCCGCTTCGGAGGTTCGCACTATCGAACCGACGTTGAACGCGCTCCTCAACCCGTCAAGCACAACGTAAATGCCTTCACGTTCTGATGATTGTGATTCCCGCATTCAGCTCCTGCTCAGGCGCGATCGTTGACTTCCGCGCAGCTTTGCATGTATCATAATATAAAGCACGCCGCTACGCATTGTAACCGAATTACGCATGGTTCGTCCACGGATCGACGGGAACCGGTCGGTTCGCGGCACACAGCGGATCACAAATCAGGAGATAGATGCGTTTGAAAGGGTTGAAAGCCGTCATCTTTGACATGGGCGGGACGCTCATAGAGTTCGAGCGTCTGCCCTGGAGTCTCATGCAGATTGTCGAGGTGAACGAGATCTACGGGTTCCTCGGGAGACGGAACGGCGGGATGCCCACTCTCGAGCAGTTCCATGAAACGTATAGAGAGCTGTGGAAGAAAGCGCGGGACAGTTCGCTCTCGACGCACGTAGAGCTCGATCTCGGTACCTTCCTCGAAGGGTTATGCGCGCGTGTCGGTATAGAGACCGATGAGGAACTCGTGCGGAAGCTGGTAGAAATACATTACGCACCGGTACGTCGTGAGCTGACGGTATACCCTGATGTCGCGGAAACGCTCGAATCGTTACAGGCGCGTGGGTATAAGCTGGCGCTCCTGTCGAACACGATGTGGCCCCGCGAGTTTCACGAAGCCGACCTTACCATGTTCGGCCTGACGGATTTTTTCAAGGTCCGCTTTTTCTCTTCCGACTTCCCCCGGCGCAAACCACATCCGGCCATATTTCTCGCGGCGACAGAAGCGCTCGGCGTTTCGACGGAACATGCCGTGTACGTGGGCGACTTTCCCGAGCGGGACATTGTCGGGGCGCACAACGCCGGAATGAAAGCCATCCTCAAACACCATCCGCTCCGCACCGCTGCACCCTCGATAGTGCCGGACGCGTCCATCCGCGAGCTGGCCGAACTGCTCGACATTTTGCCTTAGAACCTCTAAGTCTCGAACGTAGACCCTCTTTCAACGCAAAGATGCCAAAAACCACTAACTACCCTGTGGACGCCATTAACAACGCGGTCCTCGTCGAAATTGGTCACAAGTCCCAGTTTCAGTCCCGTCAACCGCATATAGTGTACGTCTTTGCGCTCTTTGCGCCTCTGCGTTAAACCGGGTTTTCCTTGCCTCAGAGTCTTTACCAAAATGAATTACTATTGACGTGGGACGGGCGTCTCGTCGAAGATGCGCCGAGGCGTGCCCGTCGTCTCATGGGCTCTGCACGGCGAGTGTTCCATCCACCGCGGGCGGATCTGCGACAAGATGTCCATGCCACGCGAGCTAGGGTACATCCTCTTAGAGGTTGGTCCTAATCTACGGAAGGCCGAACTTCGTCGGGAGGAAATGGAGTCTCAAACGGTAAGTTTCTTGGCGAGCTCGAGCAGATGCGGGTTGAGCTCCCGCTTAATCGTCCAGGCATCGGACATCGGCCGGGTCAGCACGTCGCCTTTCTCCACGGCGACCATCACATTTTTCTCGCCGCGTATGAGCGCCATCACGGCTTCGGAACTGAGCCTGCTCGCCATGATCCGGTCGTAAGCGGTCGGTGCGCCGCCTCGCTGAAGGTGGCCCAGAACGCACACCCGAACGTCCGTAAAGTGGGTCTTCTCCTTGATCTGTTCGCCGACCTGGACGGCGCCGCCGGTCTCGTCGCCCTCGGCCACGACGACGATGCTGCTTGTCTTACCGGCCTTTCTGCCGAGCTCGAGCCGTCTGCACATCGCATCGATGTCGGTCGGCGTTTCCGGGCACAATATCTCCTCGGCGCCGCCCGCTACCCCGACCGAGAGCGCGATAAACCCAACACCGCGACCCATCACCTCGACAACAAAGAGCCGGTCGTGCGATGCCGCCGTGTCGCGTATCTTGTCGATAGCCTCGACAGCGGTGTTTATCGCGGTATCGAACCCTATCGTGTAGTCGCTGCCGCCGATGTCGTTGTCGATGGTACCGGGGACACCGACGCACGCGACGCCGTGCTCCTCGGCGAGCGCCATCGCGCCGCGATACGTCCCGTCGCCGCCTATGACAATGAGGCCTTCGATCAGAAACCGTTTGACGTTCTCAGCGGCGCGCTGTCTCCCGTCGGTGGTCATGAACTCGTCGGACCGCGCGCTGCGGAGGATCGTACCACCCCGGTTCATAATGCCGCCGACGGATCGGGCGTACAACTGTTCCGCGGTACCGTCTATGAGGCCGGCGTACCCGCGTTCGATCCCCATGATCTCGAGACCGTGGTAGATCGCGGTGCGGACAACACCGCGGATTGCGCAGTTCATACCGGGAGCGTCGCCCCCGCTGGTCAGCACTCCAATCCGTTTCATCGCAACTCAGTCCGATTCATCTCGGGTGCGTATCGCCCTAACCAAAGAAGGTTCTTGCTTCTTCGTACCTTTGGGGGCTGACCTTCTTGATCGCGCCTATAGCCTCTGCGATGGGCACAGAGGTGATCTCGGAGCCGCGCAAGCTCGCCATGTGCCCGAACTTGCCTTCCTCGATCAGGTCCACTACCTTGAGCCCGAGCCTCGTGCCGAGAACACGGTCGAATGCCGACGGGTCGCCACCGCGCTGCAGATGGCCGAGCACCATGGACCGCGTCTCAAGTCCCGTGCGCTCCTCGATCACCGACGCGAGCGCTTCCGCAACCCCTATCCCTTTGCTCAACTGGACGTGTCCGAACTCGTCCTTCGCTTCGAAACGCATCACGCGCGACGCGAGCTTCGGGTCCATCGCACCTTCGGCGACCGCGACGATCGTGTACACGTGACCGGCGGCGTGACGCTCCTTGATCATGTCGCATACCTTTTCACTGTCGAACTGCTGCTCAGGGATCAGTATGAAGTGGGCGCCGCCGGCTATACCTCCATGAAGGGTAACCCAGCCGGCGTCTCGTCCCATTAGCTCGACCACGAACACGCGGTGATGGCTCTTCGCCGTCGTATGCAGCCTGTCGAGCGCCTCCGCCGCCCGGTTGATCGCCGTATCGAACCCGAACGTGTAATCGGTCGCGCTCAGATCGTTGTCAATCGTTTTCGGTACGCCGACGACCTTGCCGCCGGCCTCGTGGAGCTGTTGTGCCACACCGAGCGTGTCGTCGCCGCCTATCGCCACGAGCACATCAACGCCGAGCTCGTCCAGATTCTTCTTCAGGATATCGAACCCGTTTTTGACCTTTGCCACATTGGTTCGCGATGAGCCGAGTATGGTGCCGCCCTCACGATGGATATCCTCGACCTTCTCGAGCGTCAGCTCCTCGTAATCTTTCTCGAGCGCGCCTTTCCATCCTTGTTTAAACCCTATGACCTCGTGCCCCTTCTTTATAGCTTTGACGGTAATCGCCCTCGTCACCGCGTTGAGCCCCGGCGCGTCACCGCCTCCTGTCAGCAGCCCTATTTTCATGATTCAGCGATACCTCCTCTTCTGTCGTGTTCCCCTGGATTCGTCGTGACAGCATTCGACCGGACGTAGGGTTCTCCCCCGATGTGAACCGATTCTAACATTCACGCTTGCCCTTGTCAACCCATAACCTCGCCGGCACCCGACACTTGGAACCGACATTCCTCGCAACAGGTGATCTCCGGACAGGCGAGTCTCAACTGCAAACCTACAGAGATCGTGCCCGGCGCCGAAGCGCCGTATCAAATTCTCTTCACCCGCGGGCCTGAAGGGGTATCTTCCACGACGTAGCCCATCGAGCTTATCGTTTCGCGTAGCTCGTCAGCCCGCTTGTAGTCTCTATTCCGTCGGGCGGTCTGCCGCTGCTCCGCAAGATCCAGCACCTCTTGCGGGATCGATTCGTCTTCACGAATCACGTCAATGACCGTGTCGACACGGTCGAGAAAGCCGGTGACCAGCGCGGCACCGGCGGCATCGATCTCTCGTTCGTCTATGAGCGCGTTCACCTCGCGTACGAGCTCGAACAGTGTCGCCAGCGCTCCCGAAATGCCCAGATCGTCGTCCATAGACTCGACGAACCCGGTCTCCGCGTCGCTCACCAGCTCCCGGACACATTTCGTCGTCTGTTCGCGCGGGGCCCATCTGATGTCGGCCAGTCTCCGTTTGAAATCCCGCAGCCTGTTCACGGCACCCGCGGCGGCTTCGAGTCCGGCAAGCGTAAAGTTGTATTTCTGTCGGTACTGGGTCGAGAGCAACGCGTAGCGTATCGCTTCAGGTTTATACTCCTGCTGCAGAAGGTCGCGCAAGGTGTAGAAGTTGCCGAGCGATTTCGACATTTTCCGGTTGTCGACGAGCAAATGCTCGCAGTGCAACCAGTAGTTGACGAACCGGACGCCCGTCGCGGCTTCCGACTGGGCGATCTCGTTCTCGTGGTGCGGGAAGATGTTGTCCACGCCGCCGGTATGGATGTCCAACTGTTCACCGAGATACTTCATTGCCATGGCGGAACATTCTATATGCCAGCCCGGCCGACCGCGACCGAACTCGGTATCCCAAACAGCCTCGCCGTCCTCCTCGGTCCACGCTTTCCACAACGCGAAATCTTTCACATCCTCCTTGGTATACTCATCGAGCGCCGTTCGGCCGCTCGCGCCGTCCTGCAGTTCGTCGAGCCGGAAATGCGACAGTTTCCCGTACCCGTCGAATGCGGCGATACGGAAATAGGTCGAACCGTCCGCCTCGTAGGTGTAGCCCTTCTCCTTCAACCGTTTCACGAGCGCGACCATGTCGTCGATATGGTCCGTCGCCGGGGGATAGTGTTCCGCACGGTCGATGCGTAACGCGATCAGGTCCTCGAAAAACTCGCGTGTATACTTCGTGGTAAACTCTTTCAGCGACACCCCGGCATCGCGGGCGCCGCGAATCGTCTTGTCGTCCACATCGGTGATATTCATCACCTGAACGACCCGGAACCCTTTGAACATGAGGTATCTTCGCAAGAGGTCTTCAAAGATGTATGCCCGAAAGTTGCCGATATGAGGGTAGTCGTACACGGTCGGCCCGCACGTGTACATCCGGACGGTACCCGGTTCGAGCGGCTGGAACTCCTCTATCTGCCGGGTGAGCGTGTTGTAGAACCGTAATGCCATGGTGATTCTCTCGGAACAAACGTGACTTACGAACAGTCCCGAACGTCTTCTGGAACCGAGGGTTACACTACCTCCCTCAAGTGTCGCGTATTGTAACGGAACGTACCCGTGTTGTCAAACCGACAGTGTATGTGGAGTGCGGCAGCTTGCTGCCGCGTCATGCCCGCACCAAACGCCTGACGCCGAACCACAGGAAGTAGCCCCCGATGCCTACCAGGAAACAGCCGCACACGAGGTTGAGCCAGGGGTACACCCGTCGTATCAACGAGCGCCGACCGGCGGTTATCGCCGCCGCCACCACGCTGTACCACGCGAGATCTGAGAGGATATGGCCGGAGAAGAACGACAGAAGACCCGCCGTGCCGCGCTCGAGCGATGCGCCGATGTACGTGAGCCCGACTGTCGCCCACCAGACCACCCAGTAGGGGTTGGCGAGACTGGTGAGCAGACCGCCGACGATCGGAACACCGACACCGGAGGTCGCCGCAGCAGCAGATAGGTCAAGCTCGGCCTTCCGTCTCACCGAGCTACGGACCATCATCACGCCCATCCAGACGAGGACGAGCGCCCCCGCTACTGCAATCGGGCCGAGCACCAGATCCTTGAGAAGCAAGGAGCCCAGACCGGCTACCAGACACACGATGAGCACCGCCTCGAGCACCGCATGGCCGAGCACTATGAGCGGTGCGGCAACGAACCCGCGTCGTGTCGTCTCCGAGATGCACAACGCCAGCACCGGTCCCGGCGTGACCGCTCCGGAAAGCCCTACGATAAATGCTGTGCCGAATATCGTCCAGTAGTTCATACTAACTCCACATGTCCGGACGATCATAGCATACGACGATATCGATGGCGGGAACGAACGTCCGGTGAGCAGTGCGTCGCTCACATACTCAGGGGGTAGACCGGGCGTCCCGTCGAGGATGCGCCGTGTTGAAAACTCGCCGTGGCGAGGCGTGCCCGCCGACGTAGGGGCAGACCCGTGTGTCTGCCCTTTTAACACGGGCGAACACACAGGTTCGCCCCTACAATCTCAGACAGGACGTGCTCACTATCAGAATTGTGGCGATTCCTTAAGCTCGACCCATGTGCGTGCTTTGAATCCGCGTTGCGACCGTCGCCGCCACGCCTTCCTGTTCGCCGAGGGCTGTTGCGCGGAAACCACGACCGCTACGATCACGGATAATCCAAGACCGGTACAGACCGCCGCGAGAATCGTCGTTCGTGCAGGCATAATCAGCGGGCTTGAACCGTGGCCAGGTTTTCGTTGCGAGCCATCGATCTTGCGCGCAAACCGCGCTCTCGTATCCTGCGTGAGCCGCTGGCCGCTGCCGACGGACGGCAGCCCCTTGTTCTCACGTCCCGATGGCGTCCGCCACGCTGCGACACCCGCCTGCGCATCCGACGCCCACGACAGCACGACACCCAACGCGAACACCATCGTCACGATCAACTGAACCGGTCTCATCACACCCACCCCTCCGAATCTGCCTCAGCTCTCACCTTCCATTGACTTACTACGACGCACAAGACTGAAGGTTCACTCGCATGTCTGCCGGAAAAGAACGCGTGCGCAAGCGGGATTTGCCCGTGAGTTGCAATTTCCCCTCGCGATCTGCTCGCGGTCATGGTAGAATTGCACGCGGAATTCGTCGGGAATCGAGGGAAATCACCCGTGGAAAGGAAGGGAATGGTGGAGAAGTATCGAGGAACCGAGATACTGGGACGTGAGCCGGTCGAGGTGGTGGATCTGGAGTCGGTGCACGATCCGAAAGAGTGTGTCGAGCTGGTCTATTATGTGAAGACGCGCGGCGATCTGGTGAAGGTGGCTCGCGATATCGCGCGTGACGAGACAACCGGCCCGTGGTTGGGCGCAGGCGGGCCGACGGAGGTGTTCAGGAAGGCGCAGGCCGACGTGTACCGTGTCGAGAAGTACGGTGCGGACGAGGGTGTGATCTACGTCCGGTCGCCGCTGTACAACCTCGATCTCGACGCGGATCTGGTGTACCAGTTTCTCATGTTGACGATAGGCGGGCCGATACTCGAGTTCGTCTATTACGACCGGGTGGCGTTCATGGATTTCACGTTGCCGAAGACAATGCTCGACCGGTTTCCCGGACCCGGGTTCGGTGTGAACGGGACGCGGGAGCTGCTGAACGTGCCGGCAGATAAACCGATTATCGGTACGATCGTGAAACCGTGCGCCGGGTTGACTGCGGAGGAGGTTGCGGACAAGTGTTACAACGCATCGCTCGGCGGTGTCCGGTTCATCAAGGATGATGAGAAGATGATGGGGCCGGAGTACTGTCCGCCGGAGAAGAAGGTGAAGCTCGTCGCGGATGCGCTCAACCGTGCCGCGGACGAGACCGGCGAGAACACGTTGTACGCACCGCATATCGTTGCGCGACCTGACAGGATACGCGACGTGTGCAAACGCGCGATCGATAACGGTGCGACGGCGCTGATGTTCAACCCGCTGGTGAACGGTATCAGCTCGCTCAGCATACTGCGTGAGGATCCGGATATCAACGTCCCGCTATACGCGCACAGCGGCGGTCGGAGCGGTTGGTCGACCGGCCCGCGTCGTGTGGATGATGTCGTCTGGTCGAAACTTATCAGGTTGGCAGGCGGCGACTATTTCCAGATCGGGGTGATGAACCAGTACGAGGTGCACGTCGCGTCCTTGTCTCCGCCGTTGCTTATGAGGCTCGCGGAGGTGTTTCGCGAGAAGATGGACGGGATCAAGGATACCTTGATCGTCGTGGCGGGCGGGCTGAACGCACGGAACCTCGTGGATAACCTCGACGCCTTCGGTACCGACCTCATGGGGTTAGCCGGATCGAACATACTGAAACATCCGATGGGGATCAGGGCCGGCGTGGAAGCGATGTATCAGGCGACGGAAGCGTGGAAACAGGAGGTATCGGTTAATGAGTATGCGCGCGACCACGAACAGTTGAAGGTCGCGCTCGAGATGTGATACAAACGAAGGTGTGGGCGGTTCGCCCGCCACGGCGGATCTTCGACGAACCGCCCCTACGAATTAAACATAGACCCTTTTGGAAAAGGAGGTAGGGGCAAGCTTCTCTCAAGGGGTTTGCCCACAAGGAGAGTTTTCTATGAAACGTATTGGGGTGCTGACGGGCGGCGGCGACACGAGCGCGCTCAACTCGATCCTCCACGGTATTGTCAATACTGCTCAACAGCAGGACGTCGAGGTGGTGGGGTTCATGCGCGGGTGGGCGGGCTTACTCGATTCGGGGGAATACGCGGTGCTCACGCCCGAATTGATAAACCCGGATCTCGGCGGTACGCTGTTGAAGACGTCTCGTACAAAGCTGGCGAAGATCGAGGGCGGCTACGATCAGGCTCGTGCCAACCTCACCGCGCTCGGCATAGACGGGTTGGTGCTCATCGGCGGTGACGACACGATCGGTGTTGCCGCACAACTCCAGCACATACCGATCTCTATCATCACGAAAACGATCGACAATGACGTCGGTGCGAACTGTCCGGAAGACCAACCGCTCGATTTCAGCAAGATCGTGAACTACTTCACGCCGGGATTCCCGAGCGCGGCGCGACGTGCCGCCGCGTTCACGAGCTGGCATAACGGCGTCCGGACCACCGGCTACTCGCACGAGCGGATTATCGTGCTCGAATCGATGGGGATGAGCGCCGGTTGGCTCGCTCTTGCTTCGGCATACGGGCGTCCGGATTTCATCGTCGTGCCGGAGGTGCCGTTGGATTACGCGCAGCTTCTGGAGAAGGTCGCCCGAAAGTATCTGGAGCAGGGCCACGTGCTCGTGGTCGTCGCCGAGGGTGCGGTCTACACGGACGGCGCCGTGATAAGCCAGGATGTCACGAACGTGGACGCGTTCGGTCATGCAAAACCGGGCGGCTGCGCCGAGGTGATCGCGCGTCGGTTGAAGGCAGACCTCGGCGGCGAGCTGAAGACACGAAATTTCAACGCGGTCATCCCCAGCTACCTGTACCGGTGCGGGACGCCGACACCTCTGGACAAGAAGGTCGGGAGCAAGCTCGGCCGAAAAGCCGTCCAGCTTCTCCTCCAGGGCAAGACCAGGAAGATGGCGAGCGTCAGGCGTACCGGCGACACGCTCCGGATCGTCACGGTCGATGTGCGTGCGCTGCCGCGTGACGGCAAGGGGAATATCGTCCCGAAACGGCTCGATTTGCGGCTGTATGATAAGGAAAATCTTACAATATCGCCTGCAGGTATCGAATACTTCAGGGCAATTCTGGGTGAGATGCCCGAACCGTCACAGCCACCAACGCTCCAGACGAGACCAACCCGGGGATAAAGGAGGAGTGCGACATATGCCAGGTAAGGCCAGGATACTGACTTATGATGAGACGACGAAAGTTTTCAAGAGCATCTGTCCGTTTTTCGACGGGAAGAAAAAGCTCGCCGATAAGCGATGGGGGCTGCTCTCGATCAATTCGTACGGTGACGAATGGGTGGACGCCGTCCTGTACAACTCGTCGAAACACAAGACGCCGATAGCTATTGTCTCGAGTCCCGGCGGGTACAAAGGGTGGGGTGCCGGGAACGTCGTGGCGGGTATGATGGCGGCTATCGCGCGGGTGCGCATATTCGGCGAGGTGGACGGCAGCCTGGACGGCGTCTCATTCGAGAACGCGCGGATCATATGCGGGCTGGACCATCAGGACGCCCCGAAGTACTGGCAGGATCAGAAAGCCGGCATCACGAACCCGAACTACGCAGAAGACTGCGACAAACTGCTCGCAACGGCGGAAGCTATCATGAGGCTGCCGGAAGTGAGCTTCTACATGTTCGACGGGGCGCATTTGCCCGATCTCAAGGAGAATATCCGGTTCACCAAGATGCTGGTCGACATGGGGAAGAAACACGGTGTGCTCGTTGAAGGGGAACTGACCGCCACCGCCGGGATCGAGGACGGCAAGGAGTACACGGCAAGCTCGTTCCAGGGCGAGCAAATAAAGGGCTACATACGTCGAATCTGCGATTTCATCGAGCAGACCGGCGTCGGTGCGATAGCGTTCGACATCGGGTCGGCTCACGGCAAACGCGAAGGGGAAAACATTATCAGGACCGATATCGTCATGGCGTATAACGAGGAAGCGAACCGGCGCGGATGCTGGGTGCCGACGGTGCTTCACGGCGGCACCGGCGTACCGGACGAGACGGTCAGGGAGTATATCGGGTTCATCGGCAAGATTAACAAGGCGACGATCGGCAAGAATATCGTGATGCAGGGCAGATACTTCTTCTCCTGCGAGCACGTCCGGGCGGTGCTCGGGTTGCCGGACGTCTCGGATAAGGACATTTACAAAGGGACCAAACCGGAAAGCCATTATCTGGCGGGTGCTCTGCCGCTTGCACAAAAGCTCGAGGAGTTCGCCGAGGTGGCGAACTGTGCGGGTAAGAGCGTCGAGCTTGATCTGCTATAGCAGAGACGTCCCGCCGGGACGTCTTATCGAGCCTCAGATGGCTAAAGAAAGCTGGGTCTCTTCGTAGGGGCGCTGCTTGCCGCGCCCGTGACGACCGGCGTACGGCAAGATGTACGGGACGATACGAGCCGGTGTGGACTCCACGAGAACGGAAGGTGTCTCTCATGCATAATAAGGTTCGGCGGAACACAAAACGAAGTCTCTGGGTGATAGCTGCAGTCGTCTGTCTTGCGCTGACGCTACCGCAGTGTCGGCGGGCGCAGTCGCCGGCAAAACCCAACATACTGTTGCTTGTGGTGGACGCGCTGCGTGCAGACCATCTGGGCTTGTACGGCTACTCGAGAAACACATCACCGCGCCTGGAGGAGTTCGCTCGTCGCGGGATTGTATTTGACAGGGCATACGCACAAGCTTCGTCCACGTTCCCCTCCACAGCGGCGATCTTCACAGGCCAATATCCATCTCGCGCTCAAATTGCTTCAGCAGAACACTGGTTCCAGCTCAGCCAGGAGTGTACAACACTTGCCGAGGTTCTGACGGAGGCGGGCTATGAGACGGGTTTCTTTACCGCGAACCCGCTTCACGCATACGACAGTTTTGGCAACGGGAGGCGATGGTCGCTCGGTTTCGAGCAGGGATTTCGCGAGTTCTTCGTGGGGAGTCAGTATTATGGTAGTCGTCTTCGCGCCGAGGCCTTGAACGCCCGTGCTATGAGATGGATGGCGCGGCACTATCCGCGCAAACCGTTTTTCGCATGCATCTGGTACATCGATCCCCATACGCCCTACGAACCCCAAAACGAGTTCCGCAAGCTTTTTCCCGATTCATATGAAGGTGAAGACTGGAATAAGAAAATGGGAGAATTGTGGGCAACCGGAAAATCAATTCCCGAGGAGGCGCGCCAGCATCTGATCAACCTTTATGATGCCGAGATCGCTTACACGGATTCGCGTATTGGCACGATGCTTGACTCGCTCGATCATTCCGGCGTGCTGGCCGACACACTTATCGTTGTGACCGCCGATCACGGCGAAGCATTTCACGAACATGGAATATGGGTTCATGGCCTGTTACTGTACGAGGAGCTCATACGGATTCCACTGGTGATCATCCCCCCCGAAGCGAAACCGTGCCCCGAACCTTCTCGGAACGCTTCGCTTGTCGGTCATATTGACCTCATGCCGACCATTCTCGATTACGCGGGGATAGAGATTGAGAATCGCCCTGGCGAGATACAAGGTCTCAGCCTCGAGCCGCTCTTAAGCACGCAAGACATGGCCATAAGCAGACATGCAATCGCAGCCGAGGAGGTGCACGGGCTGAAGCCGAGCGGTGAACCCGGGGCTTTTAGGAGCCGCGCTCTTATCACGGAACGCTTCAAACTCATCAAGACGCGCAAACAGGACGAACCGACGAAAACGGTTCTTTTCGATCTCGAGCAGGACCCTCTCGAACAACAGTCGCTGGCCGACGATCCATCTTTCGCTCAGCAGGTCGAGCTCCTAAGTGCGCAACTCAAGCTCACCCTGGGAGAGCCGCCCGAGCGGCTCGGGACGCTCCCAGAGCATGTGCGCGAGCGTTTGCGCGCAATCGGATATCTCTGATCACGATTTCGGGGACTGTCGTGCCAGCACTTGAAAGAACAACGAGCCATCGGCTCACAGGAGTTGAGGCTCCTTCTGATCTTGCACCGGGCCTCGCGGGGGCCAGCATACCAATCGATAGCCCTGATAACCAACTAGTCAAAGCGGTACGGGGATCCGGCCGTCTGGATCTGCACAACTTCCGAGCGTATTGACTCAAGGGAGCATTTTGTGCTACGATTTGGCTATAACGTGCTACGAAGGGAGATTGGGTATGGGCGGTCTTTACCGGTTCGGCATTTCTATCGATGGTCGGTTGATCGAGCGGTTTGATGCCGCTATCGAGCGGCAAGGGTATACGAACAGGTCTGAGGCAATCCGCGACCTGATTCGCGATTTTCTAGTTCGGGAAGAGTGGGAAGCGAACGAGGAGATCGTCGGTACGATAACCATCGTGTACGACCATCACGTTCGCGAGATATCGTCGCGGCTGACAGAACTCCAGCATACCGAAGCTGACTTGATACTGTCGAACCTGCACGTTCATCTCGATCACGACAACTGTCTTGAGGTGATCGCGGTGAGGGGTCGTGCGAGCAAGGTGCAATCGCTTGCGGACGCCGTTATCGGCGCTCGAGGGGTGAAACACGGCAAACTTGCCGCGACGACCACCGGGAAAAAGCTTACTTAGAACCTTTAGCCAAATGAGGCGTGATGCGCGTGGCACGGGCGTCTCGTCGAAGATGCGCCGAGTTGAAAACTCGCCGTGGCGAGGCGTGCCCGTGGTTTCATGGGCTCTCCACGGCGAGTGTTCCACAGGATGCCCATGCCACTTTAATAAAGGAGTCGATACCCTGGTGAGGGAAAGAGACGCAATGGTGGAGTCGGTGGAGCGATATTCCGCCCGCGATATTGTGTTCGGCGGGCTGTTCCTTGCCCTGGCGGTCGTGGTCCCGTACCTGTTCCACGCGGTAGGGGGCGGGAAGTTGGGTTCGGTATTTCTGCCGATGCTGCTCCCGATCGCCATGTGCGGGTTCCTGACCGGCGCCCGTGTGGCGGTGGTCGTCGGTGCTACGGCACCGCTCGTGTCGTCGCTGCTCACAGGTATGCCGCCGATGTACCCGCCGATCGCGCTGATGATGTGCGGCGAGGGGATGCTGCTGGGCGGGCTGAGCTCGGTGCTCTACCGGAAACTCAAACTCAACGTATGGATCTCGCTGGCAGCGGCGACCGGTTCCGACCGGCTGTTCGTCGCCTTCGCAACACTTGTTCTATCGCGCTGGTTCAGCTTACCGGAGCGGCTCTTCTCGTGGGCGGCAGTGGTATACGGGTTACCGGGAGTGGCGTTGCAGTTCGCCATTATCCCCGCAACGGTGAAGCTGCTCGAAAAACGGATCGGAGGCGTCAGGCAATGAACTCGCGCCATTTTTTCGACACCGCAGCTCGCGCGTGGGATTCCCGACCGTCTACCAGGGACGCGAAACGCGCGATACAGACCGCGGTGCGTGCGCTCGGACCTCGTGACGGCGATGAGGTGCTCGATATCGGATGCGGTACCGGAATCAGCATCCCGGAACTGTCGAGCGCGGTCGGCGCCACCGGCAAAGTGATAGGGCTGGATTTCTCGTATACCATGCTCGCGCAGGCGAACGCGAAGAAGCTCGCGTCGAACGCCGCATACACGCAGGGAGATGCACACCTCCTTCCGGTCCGGCCGGAAAGCGTGGATGCCGTTCTCTGCTTCGCGGCGTTCGCCCATTTCGCGGGGAAGGAGACATTTCTGGAAGAGGTGTACCGTGTCCTGCGGCCCGGTGGCGGAATCGTCATCTGTCACGCAATGAGCAGCGCCGAACTTAACCGGTTCCACAGGAGCGTCGGCGATGAGGTCGGCAGCGACGTTCTGCCCGATGCCGAGCGGGTCGCAGCGATGGGCCGCGCCAGGGGGTTCGCCGTCGACAAAACAATCGAGAAGTCCGGATTATATATGGTCGCGTTCAGGAAACCACCCGAACCGAGCACCAGCTCGTCTACCCAATGAGACACGACTTTATCGACAAATACGCTCGCGGAGACAGCTTTGTTCATCGGCTCGACGCCAAGGTGAAGCTGCTGGGTGCCGTCCTGCTGCTTGCCGGCGCCATAACGACACCGGGCGACGATGTGCTCGTGTTTGTGCTGCTCGGGATCGTCCCTGTAGGAGTATGTCTGTTAGCCGGCGTGCCGGTAGCGCATCTCTTCCGGAAAGCCCTGATCGTCGTCCCGTTTCTGGTGCTGCTGGGACCGTTTCTGCTGTTTTCGCGCGAGCCGGCTCCTGCGCTGGAACCGTACACCGTGCTAGGTCCGCTGACCGTATCGCATGAAGGTCTCGCGCTGTTGGTTGAGGTCGCATCGAAAATGGTGGTTACGGTGCTGACCACGATAACGTTGGTCTCGACGACCCCATTCGATGGACTGCTCCGCGGATTACAGAGCCTGCGCTGTCCCCGGCTTATCACGACGCTGCTCTCGTTCATGTACCGGTACATCTTTCTGCTTGTCGATGAAGGGGAACGGATGGTCGTGGCGCGCGACTCAAGGGCGGTACGGATGAGTCGGTGGAACTCCATTCGCAGCGTCGCGCACCTTGCCGCCGCGCTGTTTTTCCGGACGTTTGAACGAGGAGAGCGAATATACAGCGCCATGCTGTCACGCGGTTTCACCGGCGCGATCAGAACCCTTGATGTTCCCAAACTGATGCAAGCGGATATCATAGCGCTGCTTATCCTCGCTGGTTACGTTGTGGGCAGCAGATGGTTAGGACGATTCTATGGATAATACGCGCGCAATAGACGTTGCAGAACTCCGGTATACGTATCCGGACGGCAAAGAGGCGCTCGCCGGCGTGACGTTCACGGTGCGCGCGAAAGAGAAGATCGCGATTATCGGGCCGAACGGCGCGGGAAAATCCACCTTACTCGCTCATTTGAACGGCGTGAAGAGCGGTCAAGGCTCCGTAAAGATAGCCTGATTGAAGATGAACAAGCACAAT
>Ga0180433_10003917_pt1 | contig 21354 bp, 20 predicted proteins | sample SS_ome_8_FD_132980 | JGI IMG/M metagenome (GOLD analysis project Ga0180433, IMG submission 132980) | Hypersaline lake sediment archaeal communities from the Salton Sea, California, USA - SS_1_D_1 metaG | ecosystem: Environmental > Aquatic > Non-marine Saline and Alkaline > Hypersaline >... | reverse complement strand
TCTATTGCGCTATTTTAGGTAAGAAACAGAGGTGCTCAGGGTGGGTACAAAAAGGTATTGCCCGTTCTATATTGATCCAGCAAGAACAAAGAGAAACGCTCTCTTTGCTCTCTACTCTTTTGAAAAAAGTAGTCTCCGAAAAAGAGGCCTTCAAGCTACTCGCCGCTTTAAAAGGATTTGATGGGCTCACCCATACATTATGGGGTACGTATAACTGTTCATATCGAGGGGGGGTTCCTAAAACGGGGCAGGGGCTTATTCGCTCCTATTTTTCACTGCGTTGTTCGCCACTTTCCTCTTTTTGTCATACGCATGCAAGTGCTCCGGGCTCTATATTCAAGCTTGTTGTTGCCCATGCTGCCTTAAGGCAGCAGGCAAAAAAATTTCGTGAAAAGAGATTAGATCCAGACTTTTTCAAAATTTCAGATAGACCATTTCATCAGGGGGATAAGTTTTTCGTTGCTACAGATGGTTTCGGAAGGCCTATTCCTCGCCTTTATAAGGGCGGACGTATGCCCAAAAGCATGGGGACGGTGGGCGAGATAAATATGGTAAGTGCCATTGGAAGATCGAGTAATCCATATTTTTCGTTATTAGCAGGTGATTTTTTAGATAATCCAAATCGTCTTTTGGAAAGTGCAAGAGCGCTTGGATATGGACAAAGAACTGGCATTTGTCTTTCTGGGGAGGCTTCTGGAAAGTTGCCAGAGGATTTGGAAACAAATAGAACAGGTCTTTACACGTCCGCCATTGGACAACACACGCTTCTTGCGACGCCATTGCAGTCGGCACTCATGATTTCAACTCTTGCCAATTGTGGAGAGATGGTAACCCCGCGGTTTGTGAAAATGGCTATTGGTCCTGAGGTCTCTTTTTCGAGACAGTTAGGTCCTGGTATCCACCAAAAAACGATGCGGGCTGTCGGTATAGAAACTCCTATTTGGGTAGGGATCTGTTCTGATGCATACAAACAGCATATCCATGTTCCAACACGGAAGGTAAAAAGGGAGGTAGAAGTATCTCTCGATGAGCAGAAGATTCTCTTTGAGGGGATGAAGGAGTCTGCTCAGCGTGCTTTAAGTGGGCAGATGAGAAACCTCTATTCGCACCGTCCCTATCTATTCAGAAGCTTTTCGAAGATGAAACCGCTCATGATAGGAAAATCGAGTACAGCGGAAAGTTTAGAGAGACTCGGTGTAGCTATTGGTCAAGAGCCTTTTATGTATAATCATACCTGGTTTGGGTCCATTTTTTATCCAGATAGTGGTCAAGAGCCTTTTTACTGTCGCGAGCCAGAGCTGGTTGTGCTCGTCTTTTTGCGCTACGGTCGTTTAGGAAGGGACGCTTCTTTATTGGCAGCATCGGTTTCTCAAGAATGGAGGAAGATTCAACGTAAGCATGCATAATATTTTAGGAGATATACATAATGGCTATAACACAGGTTGGACCGGCATATGCTCAACAGATTGCAGTGATAGGGGAAGGAGGATATAGAGAAAATATAGACAAGAGCCTCTTTGATGCTGTTTTTTATGAGTATGCGAGAGCAAGAGATACTTTTCCTGGGCTTGTTGAAGGTAATATTCGCGATGACTGTCTGTCAAAAAAATCAATTGTGGTTTTGAAGACTATAGTCCAAGGAAAAGAACTGCCTGGGGGGATTTCTTTGCTACCGTTTATAGAGATTGAAGCGTTTAGAAAAAAGCTGTGTGCCCCTTTAGAATGTTTTAGACAGTGCGAGGAAAGCCTTTACAGATCGTGTTGTATTACCTTCGGTTGGAATCCTGGTTTGCACCGTTCAAGGAACAAGGGGGCAATTTGTGAACAGGAGTGGATATCTCTCTATAGCTGTGAAAAGTGGTTTGTTCAGGGGCTTGCCTATTTGGCAAGGGAGGAACAAGAGAGGGTAAGTTGGCAGTGGGAGAGGATAATTGTCAGGGGCAGGAAGGAGGACTGGGCACGAGAATTTATGCACTATAGGCCCAGTGATAGGGAAACGAGGATGGCAGAGAGCCTGGCGAGGGGGAATGTTTTGACTATGTGCGGGCGGATGCTGGCGGGTGTTAGAGTAGGAGGAACACGCGATCCTGCGATTCAGACATTTTATCTTGATTTTTCTATATTTAGGGAGCTGCTGTGGAAAAGGGATCTTGCAGGTGTTGCCTTTCGTGCTATTTCGAGGGTATGTCTTTGTACTCTTATCGTACACGAGTCCGATCTGATACCCTTTCTCAAATTTTCTCGGAGGCATAAGAAGGAAATTACTAAGCGATGTGAATGTGTTGAATACCGATTTAAAGAAGGTGACTATATTGAGTTTTCTAAGGGTGAAATCGATTCTTCGGAGATGTTAGAGATTCTTGAAAGTCTTATTGACAAAGGGTGAAGTCATGCAAAAGATTGGCGGGGCTTTCTTACTGTTGCTTCTTTGTTCTCTTCATGGTGTTGATGTTGCTATCACCATTGATGATCACCCTATGGCCGATACCTCTTTTTTTGGAGCCTATGAGAGAACAGAACGCCTTCTTTCTGCGTGTGAAAATCACAACTGTAAAGCAGCCTTTTTTTGTGTTGGCGAGTACTGCAAGAAAAATCAGACTTCGGTTGACGCTGTAAATCGCCGAGGTCACTTTTTAGCCAACCACAGCATGACGCATCCGCATGTAAGCACGCTTTCTCTTTCTGAGTTTGAAGAAGAGGTAAAGGGGACGCAGGCACTTTTAGAACCACATAGTCAGATGAGAAAGTACTTTCGCTATCCTGCTCTTGATTACGGCAATCAGGAACGCCTGGGAGGATCCCGAGAAAAGGGTGTTGCTGTGCTTACCCTTCTGAAGGACTTGGGGTATGTAGATGGCTATGTCTCTATTAATACGTATGACTGGTATCTCAATACCAAACTTCAAGAGGCTCTTCGGGGGAAAAAAAGGATTGACTATACGAAGCTTAAAAACTTTTACCTCTCATGCATGCGACAGTGGTGTGAGCATTATATCGAGTTCTATGAAAACCAGCTCTCAATTACTCCTGTACAGACACTTCTCCTTCATGCTAATGATCTCAATGCACTGTATTTGGACGATATTCTTTGTATGATCCGCCAGTTAGGATGGAATATAGTTTCACCTGAAAAAGCCTTCCAAGACACCTCTTGGAGGGAGAAATTCATTGCTGATCCCACAAAACTTTCCATTCCTCCCCCCTTTCCGTCCTGTCAAGATATCGACAGACAGCTGCAGGAGCTCTCCATTTTCGGATAGCAATAGTACGTTTAATTTTAGAATAAAGTTTGAACTATATGGGCTTTAGTTGAAAAATTCTGATTTTAATCAGACCTTTATAGTTTGGTCATTATGTTTAAAATTGGAATTCTTTAGTCTGAATGATCTGTTTCTCTTTATTTTCAAAAACATTCTTAAGGTTACGGGAGAGCCAATCGGCAGTTGAGCGAAAAGAAGAAAAAGGCAAACAATTTCAGGAAGATTTTTCTTTCCTAAAGGTAGCTCTTCAAATACTATGTTTTTCAATTGATTCATAGGTGGGCGCCATCGGGTACTCTGCTTTGATACTTTGGACACAATCAGAGGTTGCAAGAGAGGCGCTCTAGAAGAGGAAAAATGGATGAAGCCTGCAGGGATATTTCGTAGATTTTTCGCCCTTATTGTCGATCAGGGCATTTTTTTTAGCCTTTTTCTCCTTTGTAGCTTCATCATTTTTGGGATTATAGAGCTTTTCTTGGCCGCTGTGGGGATACGTCTTGATACATTGCTGGCAAACACGCTCATTGCGCTTTTTGTGCTTTTTTCACTCGTTGGTCATTGGCTCTATTTTTCCCTGTATGAATCATCTAGAAAACGGGGTACTCCGGGACAAAGACTTTTTAAGCTTAATGTTAGCGATATTCATAACGAGCAAGTGACGTTTAACATGGCCTCATTGCGCTATCTCATTTGGGCGGTGCCGACGTGGCTTACTGAAATAACGAGAGAGATATATGGAAGCAGTCCTTCTACCGTTGTCGGACTTTTTCTTTTTGTTCTTTTTTGCGTCGATATTATCTGGTTGGTTCCGTTTTTTTTCACAGAGCGGCGTCAGACCGTATACGACCTGGTCTCTGGAGTACAAGTTATTAAAATCTCAAAAGCAGTAATTGAGGAGTAATGTATGCGAGGACGAATTTGCACTGTCGTAGCCCTGTTTTTACTTTGCACAGCGGGCTGTTTTGCCCTTGATCAAGAGTACTGCGTTGACCATGGTGTAAAAAAGTGGTATGCGAATGCTGTGGAAAACTACGATTCCCTCAGCGCTAAGGCAGACCAATATACGTTCAAACTATTGGGGATGCATGAGACACGAGGTGGTTTTTATGATAGGAAGACCCAAAATGTACGCTCTCAAATAGAAGAAAAGGTGCTCTCTAGCATTGAACAACAACAACTTGCAAAAGAAGATCCGGTTCGGCTGCTCACAATGTGTTCTAAGGGGCTACTCCAAGAGTGGTTTTTGGTGGGAAAACTCATACAAAAGGGATATTCCAACATAGAGCTATTGTGTATTAATCCAGAGGTTTCGCAAAAAGCGTGTGAAGGTTTCCGTGCTCTTTCCAACGCTCTCGAAGAAGAAGGGATAACGCTATCTATTTCTCACTATACATCTCTAAAAGAGTGCAAGAGAGCTCAGAATGAAAAGGTTCATGCAATTTGTGCTGTGGACGTTTTGGACTCGCTTTTAACGTATAGTGGGTTAAAAGATATGGCGCAGTCCTGTGAGATGTTGAGTTCTTCTGGACAAGCTTTTATTGGATACAACTTTGCTCTCATTGGGGGCAATGCAGAGGGTCATTTTGAGTTACTCAGCAGCTATGGTCTTTTTGAAGAGGCACGCAAAAAAGTTGCTCAGCAGAGAGTCCAGGCACTTCATCCTCGCTCTCGCCCGTACAAAATCCTGACAGCGACAGATATGTCTGATCTGGGCCTTCTCTTAACCATTCTCAAAGACCTGTGCAAGGAGGGGTACCAAGACGTTGTTATTGAGTTGTGGAGTGGCCTGCCAGGATCTGTGGATTATTTTGTGAAGGAAATCTTGACAGGATTTTCTACGAAGACCTCGCAGATTTCATGTAAGAAGGCAAGGCGTCTTTATACAAGTGATCAGCGTCATATGGACCTTCGTAATATGCTTTTTGTCTGGACGACAGACTCTTCTCCTAAAGAGATGCTCAAAAGGGCTGTACCCCTCTTAAAGCACGATCGCCTCTTAAAAGCGGGCGGTTGCGCTCTCTTCTTCTCTCCCGATACCGGTCTGTGGAATGTCGACCGCTTCGGAGGGACCCATCTGTGTGATTTGATGGGAACAGAAAGAGACAAGGCAGCACAAGAGCTGGTCGACCTTTTCGACGGATTTGCAAGGGCGTAGACACCTTAATTGCCCCTGACCGTGGAGTTATTCCGCAATCGGGGGTAAAATTATTCCTCGGCGCTTTTCTTCTTCACCGTTTTCTTAGTTGTTTTTTTCGTCGTGCTCTTTTTTGTGGTGGTTTTTTTCCTGGTAGCTTTCTTGGTCGTTTTCTTGGCAGTGGCTTTTTTCTTAGTAGATTTTTTCTTGACGTAAGCAGTTTGGGGGCGCTGATAGAACTTTTCGTCTACCTGTTCGATGGAGTTTCCGATGACATCGCAATCTGGATAGGACGTGCAGGACCAAAATGGTTTACCAAAGCGTGATCGGCGCTGGACAAGGGTCCCTTCACATCCAACAGCAGGGCAGGGATGGCCTACAACTTCACCTTTTTTGGGGATAGAGACGATACCGCGACATTCTGGATATTTGGTGCATCCGAGAAAGGCGCCAAACTTACCAAAACGGACTTTCATGGGAGTTTGGCACTTGGGACAAGGCTGCTCCCAGTCAAAGTCATCTCGGTACTCAGATTTATCAAATTGGGCCTCTTCGAGAGATGTTGTGTAGCTGCAATCAGGATACTTTGAACATCCGAGGAAAAAGCGCGACTGCGACCAAATTTTTTGAAGGGGAGATTGACATTCAGGACAAATCTCGTCTGTCATAATCTTAGGGGGATGTGCGTGCTCTTTGGCATGCTCAAGTGTTTTTGAAAACTGTTCCCAAAATGTCGAAAGGACCTTTTTCCACTCTTTTTGATTTTCTGCAATCTCTTCGAGAGCATCTTCTAAAGAGGCTGTGAAACCAATATTCATGAGATCTTGGAAGTTCTCCTCCAACATGCCGGTGACTACAAATCCGAGCTCTGTTGGCTTCAACCGTCCTTTTTCTTTGACGGTATACTCTCTTGCTGAGATCTTTTTCATGATCGTAGCGTAGGTAGAGGGCCTTCCAATACCAGATTTTTCAAGCTCTTTAATGAGAGAGGCCTCTGTAAAACGGGGTGGGGGGCGGGTGAAGGCCTGATCAGCATCGATCTTTTGTAGAAGAAGAGATTGGTCTACACCGAGATCAGGCAGACGGTTGTTTTCTTCTTCTAAGGGCTCTTCATCTTGTTTTTCTTCATAGATGTGCAAGAAGCCAGACTCTTTGATTTGGGAGCCTGTAGCGCGGAGAACAAAGCGAGAGTTGGCTTGGATATCACAGCTTACAGTGTCGTAGATGGCAGGAGTCATTTGAGAGGCGACAAGTCGTTTCCAAATAAGTGTGTAGAGTCTGTACTGATCGTGCGAGAGAAACTGCTTGATAGACTCAGGATCGCGAGAGATTTGTGTGGGACGAATGGCTTCATGGGCATCCTGAGCGCTTTTTTTAACATGAAAGAGGCGTGGCTTTTCGGGAAGAAAAGAGGCTCCGTACTGTTTGTTGATGTACGATCTGACCTCATTAAGGGCTTCTGGTACGATACGAACAGAATCTGTTCTCATGTAGGTTATCAAACCTTCGGCTTCATGACCAAGGTCAATACCTTCGTAAAGCTCTTGTGCAATTTGCATTGTTCTCGACGGTGAAAATCGGAAGTGTCGACTTGCTTCTTGTTGCAGTGTAGAGGTTATGAATGGGGCTTCGGGCTGTCGCTTTTTCTCTTTTTTGTCTACGCGCTGGACAATGTAGTCAGAGCAATTTTCAAGAGCGCTTTTAACAGCGGCGCTGCTTGCACCATCCGAGATGGTCATACGATCTTTTTTCTCAGAAGGCTCTTTTTCTACACGTTTACCGTCGACACTGTAAAGAGAAGCAGAAAAGGATTTACATTCTTCGTCGGTTTTAAGCCAGGCGGAAATGTTCCAGTATTCACAAGGAACGAAAGCAGCAATGGCACGTTCTCGATCCACAACGATTTTGAGAGCGGCAGACTGCACTCTCCCTGCGGAAACAGAGTTTTTACCATGCCTTCCGAGTTTTCGACTTAATAAAGGCGAGACAGTATATCCAACAAGGCGATCGAGTAAGCGGCGAGCTTGTTGGGCGTTAACCAGGGCCATATTAATCTCCCTTGGGTGGGAGATAGCTTCCCTGACGGCTTCTTTGGTGATAGAGTTAAAGCTGACTCGCTGGATGTCTGTTTTGTTGCTCAAAAGTTGGCTGATATGCCACGCGATTGCTTCTCCTTCTCTATCTGGATCGGGAGATAGATAGACGGTATCGCACTCTTTGGCGAGTTTCTTTAATTTTTGGACAACCGCTTTTTTGTCTATGAGAGGCGTGTATGAAGGTTCAAAGTCATTTTCAATATCGATACCGAATTCGTGGGCGGGAAGATCTCGAATATGACCATACGAGGACTCAAAAATGTATTCAGGGCCAAGGAACCTTTTCAGGGTTTTGATCTTTGCAGGAGACTCGACAATGACAAGATACTTTTTCTGCATACAGTAGTTTTTTTATCTCTTAAGGGCTGTTGTTCTTCTTTGCTTTAGTTGAACCCCTGATTGTATCCTATCTTTCACATAGGCTGGCTGCAGGGGAGAATGTACTTTCTCCTTGCCAAGGTATAAACCATGGTTTCGTCGAAATACCCGCGTCTTTTCTCCTTCACTCAGCCTATGTGAAAGATAAGACACAACCAGGTATTGAAAACGAAAACAAGACACGCAGCTCATACGTGCTACGTGTCTTGACTACTTTTACCTTAGGGTAAGCTGTTAAAAGGACACACATACCGTTCCTTCTATCCAACTAATCTGTTCTTCGAACAGATCAACTGTGCCAGAGTTTTTGCTCTCCGCAAAACACTCAGCAGCAGCCCCCCCCACGGTTCCATCCCCTTCTTCGAGAAGGGCAGAGGGTTGGCTGATAGTCATCATCTACCTATCTGTGCTGGAGTAAACTTTAACCTCTGATTGTGACCTATCTCTATAGGACGCTACAGAGGAAAATGTACTTTGTCTTTCTCTTTGCCAAGATAAAACCCTTGGCTTTGTCGAAACACTCGTATCTTTCCCCTTCATTTGGCCTACACGAGAGATAGGTCACAATCAAAGGTTTAAAAGCAGACTCCCTTGTTTCATTTCAACTTACTCAGGAAAGGAACTTCCTAACTAAGCAAACAATTTTCTTTATACAAATTTTTGCAACCTGCCAGGTCTTCTGTACTCATCACAATGAGCCTTAAGGATTTTCCTCTTAAATGTCACCCCCTTCACCTTTTTGGAAGCGCTCGCAGTTTGGCAGGCGTACGTACCATTGACACTCGTCAATGTAAGATGCATGCCTGCACTACACCCTAAATTTTTTTGTAGCACGATTTAGTAAATCTCTTCAATCAATCTTTTCTTTTCGAAAAAAAGTAAAGAAATTTATAGGTGTATCGCGTACCCATACTTCAAAAAGTCCAGATATTTCCGGATCTTGTTCAACAATTTTTTCTAATAGATCTAATACTTCACTATTTGATTTATCCATTTTTTTGAGGAGATAAGATTTCTGGAGAAGAGCATAAAAGTGAGCTTTTGGCTCCGAAGCACTTTTCGCAAGAACGGACTCTATCTCCTCTAATGCCTTGTCATACTCACCCATTTCGCTATGCAATGTCGCCTGGACAATGGCACTGTACAGAGGAAGGTGGTGTTCATCTAAATGTTTCGCCGCCATAGTAAACCAGCGCTCTGAGGGTTCCCTTTGCTGTAGGAGCTCCTCTTGGGCCGCTATCCCTGCGAATCGGTTGGCTATGGTAGGGGACTGAGCAAGCAAAGAACAAAGAGTGTCGAATTCCTCTTTGTACGAAACATCTCGCTCGGCAGCAGGGGGATGGGAGAGGCGTCGTGCGATACCCTCTGCTTTGAGTGTCCGTGACATGCACGCCGATTCGCTTTTTGAGACAAAAAAACTAATCATGCAGACGAGCAGGACAAGAATAAGGAGGGCAAAACCGCACTGTTTTCGATATTCATAGAGGCGATCAAAACGAAATCGTTCGAGAAAAACTACATACCAAGGGACTGGGGCTGTTTTTTTTGCCTGCATAGTTCGTAACGGTCTACCCGCTAAAAGATTATAACTGCGAACACTTTACTGTATCGTGGGGTAAGAGCGCAAGCGTTTCGGGGAGATTATGGTGAAAAAGGTGTAGCCAGAGCCTCACTTTTTTGTACTCGCAGGTAGAGAGCTCCGCATAAAATTGTAAGAGAACCGATCCACATTGTGGGAACAATACCAAAAGAATGCAAAAGCATTCCCCCAAGAAGCGGAGCGAGAGCCCCTCTAACGCCAACGGCCAAAATATTGACAGAAGAGTATTGGCAACTCGATTCTTGTCCTGAAAGCAGAGGTCCAGAAAGATGCCAGATGAGCTGGCTTCCTCCCTGGGCGATGCCGTATATAGCGTAAGAAAGGAAGACAAGATAGGGGAGGCTAAGTGAACCCAACAAGAAGAGCTGTGCAAGTAAAAACCCTATGCCGACGAGGGAAGAGACAGAGAGAACAGTTCCCCGACAAAGATGCTTACTCCAGATCTTGCTGCTTCCAATAGTTCCTGTTCCCTTCAAAAGGGTTCTGCATATAAAAATAAATAAATAGGGAAGATGTAGTTTGCTAAGAAGTATTTCTCCCGCCGGCCTTGCGATCATAAGGCCAAATCCAGCAATAAAAAATCCTATCTGAAATTTGAGGAAAAGAGGATTCTCGCGGAGGATTTGTCTGGAATTTTTCCATGGATCAACGAAAAAAGAATGTATGCGTGTGGTAGTTCCTGGCTCATGTGGGGTAGCGACAGCAGGAACACCAAGATAGAGCAGAGCAGAGAGAAGATGAAAAATAGCTCCCATAGTAAAGAGCCATCGTAATGAGACAAGTTGATTGTCGCATAAAAATCCTAAAATTGGCCCGAGCACGATCCCCACACCATAAGAGATTCTGAAGAGAAAAGAGAAGAACTCGTTGCACTTTTCTTGGGGGAAAAGTCGCTTGAGGATATCCATACGGGCCGGTTGAGAAGCCCTATAAAAAAGGGCATACCACCCACTTGCCGCTATGTACGCCAAGGGATGGTTGAGATAGATGCTGGCCAAGAAGATTAAGGGGGCAAGGGCTGTGGATGCTATGAGGCTTGTGTGAAGCAGTTTTCCAGAGTGAACCTTATGGACAATAGATCCCCAGTAAAAGGAGAGGATGGCGACAGCTGGCAAAACAGACGTTAAGAGTGCTATATGAGCGGTAGAAGCATCGATTTCTTGAAGGAGAAAAAGGGGCACGATAGTCTGTAGACAAACGAGAGGCTCTTGCAAAACAGCAATAAGGGTAAAGACCGGTCGTACGAGTGTGTTGGATCGGGTCATGAAATCAGGCCTTGTTATAACAGCACAGCGCCTATTTTTGTTTTGGTGGAAATTATGAGAAATCTCAAACCGAGGATATTGTTTTTCATAGGAGTATTTTCTTATATGCGGGATTTTGATGAAAGGGTTTTTCTTTTTTATTCACGATATGAACAGGGTCACAATCATGGATTCAAATTTAGTGAGCACTATGTTGGAAGATACTGCGCACCACTCTTAACACCACACCGAAGAAATCTCGTGTATGAAGACAAGTTATTCGTCTGTTTTGAGCAATATGAGCATCGGAAAGCGTAGACAAGACATAATCGCTGCAATTAGTGGAAAGAAATGTGAACGTCCCAGGAGCGTACGTTTTATCTCGAGGGGGTATCGATTCACGGTGTTCTCTGTGGTGATAATACCTTCCAAAAGGTTCTGGTACAAGCATTAAATGGTAACGATCTGTCGTCATGGTGTCCCTTGTTTAATTAAGATAGGAGAAAATTTTAATAAAACATGTTCCTTTTTACAAGCGCAAATTGTTTCTCTTTTTTAGTCCCTTGATTGTGACGTATTCCATGGCCTGGGCACTGCTTGGTGAGTCCTGATCTTTCGCCCCTTTTTCAGTGACGGCTAATGAATCATGTAGTAAAAGAGATTTTTCATTGGGTCAAGGGGTTGAGCGGTGTTTTGGTGGATTGTCGTTATTTCTGTTGTTGGCTTTACGCTAGCGCAGTTAAAGCAAAGGGAAAGAAAGACGACAATTCACTTGCCACACATTCACTTGTGTCCCCAATCTGGTTTTACATGGGTTAGGAGTCTTTCTAAAGCTTTTTTCATAGGGTCGATCTTTTTTTTATGTTGGGCTGTTATTCACTGGAGCGTTGGCAGCGGTCTCTTTGAGCGGCTTTTTATCTCTGAAAAGAGCAAGGTGTATCCATCACCAACCTCATCAAGGGCACTTTTTTTTGTTATCGACAGGTCGGGATCGATGGCAGAGCCTATGCCGGGATCCAAACAGATTACGAAAATGGATCAGATTCATCATAGTGTGCAAACATTTGTCGAAAAAGAGGTGGGAGATGATCTTTTTGGCCTTGTAAGCTTTGCAAGAGCCGCTATGGTCCGCGTTCCCCTCTCACGAGATAGATCTTTTTTCATGCAGAGACTCTCTACACTTTACCCAGAGACAGAGGAGTTTCGCAATGGGACGGCTCTTGGATACGCAATTTTTAAAAGCGTCTATCTCATTGAGGCATGTCGGCAGTTTGCTCAGACGCAAAAAGAGACCCATTTTACAGGACAGGCGCTAATCGTTATCACCGATGGGCTCGAAGAGCCACACCCTGCAGATAGAAACCATCCCTTTCGTTCTATGCGTTATGAGCAAGCCCTTCGATTTGCAAAGGAAAAAGGGGTGAGAGTTTACTATCTCAACATCGACAAAAACAGCTATGAGAGAATGAGCTATTCCGACAGGGAGAATTTAAGAAAACTTGTAGAGGCAACAGGAGGAATATATGGAGAGGTCCCTTCCTCTCAAAAGATAGAGGAAGTTCTTGGTCACATAGCTCAAAAAGAGGTTTACCAGCGGACAGAAAAAGTAAAAAGCTCTTCTTCTTTGGGATACTGGCTTATCGTGTGGGCGCTTATCTTTTGCTCATTGTCTCGTCTTTTTGAGACTCTTGTGTTGAGGGTTGTACAATGATAGCCACCATAGCTGTTTTGTTGGTATGTGCGCTTTTTTTAGGGGAGTGGGTCTGTATCAGAAGGTGTCGCGTTGTGCGAACCTCTTTACATCAAAAAATTTCTCCGAAACTAAAGATCAAAAGAGCCCTCTACCGAGCTCTTTTGATCTCGTCTATGCTGTCACTGCTATTTGCCTTTTCTTTAGCCTGTTGGAACCAACAAAAAGAAGAGCCCAGGCAAGGAGTTGCTATCGTCATCGATCCTATGACCTCTCTTTCATTGACAAAGTCAATAGCTACCGATCTTTTAGATGCACTACCGGGCATCTCCTTTTCTCTTTATGAGGTTTCCAACAATGGTCTGACCAATCTTGTCCCTCCAACTGTCGATAGGCTTTTTCTCCGTGTTTTGCTCGACGGAATACAAGAAAGTGAGAATCCACCAATGGTTCTTTCAGAGATCTCTACAAGAGTAGAGCGTTTCCAGGAGGGGGCGCCACCTTGGATTGTTGTTGTCGGCGGTCGGCAGTTGGAGGAAGAAGGAGCCCTATCGTCCACGAGTTTTGTATTGGTCCGACCCCCCTCACACCACATTGTTCAAAACGGTAAGAAGATCTCTTTTAAAAAACTGGTGGGCACAATCGCTTCGCGATTACAAAGATCTTCCCAGGTGCATGCAGGCGGCACTGTCTCAACGCTGCTTATAACTATCTGCGTCCTTGCTGCGTGGATAGGGTTTGTCGTTTGGAGGGGATATCAAGCGCCTCTTTTTGCTTTATTTCTTCTTTCAACCCATCTGTGCGGAGTATCAGAATACGATGCTAACCGCTCGTGTGCGATTGCAATACAACTGGCAGAGCAAGGAGAGTGGAAAGCGAGCACCGAAAAGATTGAGAAGCTTCTTTCGAACCTTTCTGCTTCAGAAGCGCGACAGAGAGTTCTATATACGCGCGCTCTTCTTTCATACCTTCAGGGGAGAAACGGTGAAGCTCTCGAATGGTTGGAGATGGAATCTGTCCCAAAAGAGGAGGAACAGGTAGAGCAGCTCTATGGACTCTCTTTAATTGGTCTTATAAAAGAGGGAAGAGCGAGAAACGAAGTAGAAGAGTATAAGAAGCGGCTTAAAAAGTGGCTTGAGAGGGATCCGAAGGTTTCAAAAAAACTTAAGGGGGCAGCACGGATGTATGCTTCTTTCCCCTTTGTGGAACTGCATAAAGAGACGCTTGAAGAGACCCTGCTTTGGCTCGAACAAAATGATGTTGAAGATATTACCGAACTTGTTTCTTCTTCTTTTTTTGAGAATATGGAAGATCTTATAGGAAAGAGATATCCCAAAGAGATAAGAAGACAATTTGAAAAAGAACTCTCGAAGATTAAAATGAGCCCTCTTTTTTCAAGAATATGGCTTCTGATAGCATTGTCGATGGATCCTTCTAAGAGTATAGCCTCTTTAACAGAGCAAGCCCTTCATTATTCTGGAGAGGCATATGCCTTTTCACAAAGAGAGATGGCTTTAGAATATCTTTACGAACGTATCAACCAGATGATCCCCTTTCTTCCAAAAAACGATCAGAGTGCTGCTGAAACTATTTTTTATGATGACAATGGATCGGCTCCTCTTTGGTATGCGCGCTCTGTTCTTTGGTCTGTAGTTGAGCGGGGAAGAGCTAAAGAGAGCCTGTGTTACGCTATAGCTGAGCAGGTAGACTTGCCTCTGGATGCTGTATCAAAGGAGAGATTGAGTTCTTTGGCGTGGGAGCTCTTTGATTTTCAGGGATATTATCCACGAGAAAACCCACTTGAAGGACTGCTTCAAAAAGCGCTTGTTTCCTGGTACCAAGAAGAACGTCATGGACCACTTAAGCTGTTAAAAGAGCATTTCGAAGCAAAACCGGATCGTTGGGGCATACGGACACGCCAATTCATTATATCGGTGTTATCTCAAGATTTGTCTTCGAATCTTGCATCTGAGATAGCTCAAGGACTTGAAAAAGAGATAAAAAGCTACTCTCCGGAAATTGTACTATTGTTGTGGCAGCTTGCGGTATGTCCTAAGGAAAATGTCGAGGAGCAAGTCGAAATTGCCATAGAGCTTTTTGAAACACTTGAAAAAGAAGACGATATATCCTTTACAATGCAGATACAGCCTATTTTTAAAGAACAGTTGGAAAAAGGGTCGGATCATGCGAGCTCTCCAGAGGAGTATCTCTCTTTACTTAATGAGTGGTCTGAGCTTTGCTCCTCAATTTTAAAGGGTATTTCGAGCAAAAGGGAAGTGGATACAAAAATGGATGAGGCTCTGGCGCTTCTTTACAGGTTACAAGATCTTTTTGAGGGGTATCCACAGGAAGCGCACATACAGATCGAGCAGACACATGCTGATGAGGGAGAAAAAAAAGGAGGCGTAGATATTCGCAAAGAAGACGCTGTTCGTTTATATCAAGAGATGGACCGCTCAGATCGAGCATTGTGGGAGTAGGGCATGAGTCGTATAAAAATGAGTATTTGTGTGGGACTTTTGTTGGTCTCGTCGGTTCTTTCTGCTCTTTCTGTTAATCTTCCTCCAAAGATTTCTCTTCGAATTCCTCCGGAGTCTGCCGTTGAGGGGCAAAAGATAACCCTTCTCATTACCATCGTTCATAATCCAAGTGATGTGATTGAGGGCGACTCATTTATGATGGATGAGGAGAAGTTGCAGACACAGGCCATCCAAGAAGAGAAAGTAGCCCCAGAAGGGCTTTTTGAAAGGGGAGAAGATGGGCTTGCCGTTCATCGGTTTCGGGCAATCCTGAGCCCGAGATCGGCAGGGATATATTCCGTAGGGCCGGTCTCGGTTCGTATTGCTGGCATTCGATATAAATCAGGAGCTGTCAGTCTCCATGTGCAAGAGGCGCTTTCAACAGATGACTTTCAACTCGAGGTCTCTCTAAAAGGGCCTTCAAAGATCTATCCTGGTCAGGAAATTCTTTTTGAATATCGCATCTCGTTTTCAGAACCGATGAAAGTCTTTAAAGAAGACCTTCCCTTGCTGAATGTAAAAGGTTTCTTGTCCGTAGGGTCCGTTCGGGTTAGTGAAGAGCGAGCGGGAGGAAAAAATATTCAGGTCATCAGTCAACTTTCTCGTGCCCAAGGCCCTATGAATACAACTGTCGGCCGTTCCCTTATTGAGGGCATGAGGGTGAGGGGAGAGGGCAAAAGCACCATTCCTCCCCTAATGAGAGCGGAAGCTCCCCCCGTGCAATTGGAGGTCCTTCCCTTTCCCGAAAAGGGACGCCCACCACATTTTACAGGAGCTTTGGGAAGTTTTACATGGAGGGTCTCCCCTCTTGATGAGACAGAAGTTGCCATCGGACAAAAGGTAAGCATTGAATATCGGGTCTCTGGACGGGGTGTGCTCTCTAGTGTGCAGTTTCCTTCTCTCGATAAACTTTCGGGGTTAAAAGAGGCCTTTTCAACAGATGGATTGCCGCCTGTTGGTCAGACAGACAATGGGACAAAGAGGTTTGTATTGGAGGTCCGTCCAAGGAGGGCGGGAGAAAAAGTGCACGTTCCTGGATTTGTATTTGCCTCATTTGATCCAGTGTCAGAAAGATATCTTTCGACAACCATTCCTCCTGTTGTTCTGCATGTAAGTGGTGTCAAGGCGGCAGATGGTGAGAAAACAGACGTTCTTGCTCCTGGGGTATTGGCTCCTCCTTTTGACCTCGAAACGAGTAGAGATTACCGATTTTCTCTTTTCTGGGTCTTTTTTGCCCTTGTTGTTGCTGTGGCTGTATGTGTTGCGCAGTGGCTCCTTCACAAGTGGTATATCGTAAATCGGAAGGAAAAGCCCGAGACAAGCCGCGATCTTTTTTACCGAGCTATGATGCGGCGCTCGAAGAGGATCGAGAGCCTGCAGCTTTTAAAAAAAGCTCTCTACTTGCGTCTTTTTGAGCTTAGGCTCACGCCCACTCTTTTGGAGATGCCAGAAGGCATTAGAGATGAGGGAGTACTTTCTGACGTTCGGGGGCTTTTACAGCGTGTAGATAAGGAATTATATCAACAAGAAAGAGGAAATTTGAGCGAGATTCTCGATGAAGCTTCGATCTTGTATCATAAGTTACAACAGCTTAGGAGGGAACAGTGAGAGCGCTCTGGGTTTTGATTTTTTCATGTTCCACACTTTGTGCAGCTCAGAGAGATGTTCAAATTGGTGTAGAAAAATACGCTGCTGCGCTGAGAGTACAGGAGCCGTCCAAAAAGTCTGCTCTTCTTAACGAGGCTCTCGAGATTTTTCTCTCTAATGAAGGTGACAAACCTTCGGGCCAATTGCTGTATGATATTGGCAATACATACTTTCATTTAGGGGATATTGGACTTGCTATTGCCTACTATAGACGTTCTCAGGTGCTGCTTCCTCGCAGTCCAAGGGTATCTAGAAATCTCATTGTTGCCTTGCAAGAGGCTGAAGTTGAAGGCAATCAGATCTATCGACCTGTGGCCGATTTTTTGGGAGTGAGGTGGTGCTCTCCATTTGAAAGGGGGCTTGTCGCCCTTGGCCTGATACTCATGACGATCATCTTCTTTTCGTTTCATCTCTGGCTTCCCGGGTACGGCTTTCGGTGGATTTGGAGGGGAACGGCCTTACTGGCACTCCTTTTCATCACCGCTATTACTTTTTATGATTTATTTATGTTTCCTCGCGCCGTTGTTATAAAAGAAAGCTCCTTAAAAGGTTCTATGGAGTCACGAGGTGAGCCCATCTCGCTCCTTTCATCAGGTGAAATGGTGCATGTTATTTCATATTCGTCTGATAATCAGTGGGTTGGGATTCGAACTTCGGTGGACGTACAGGGATTTCTTCCCGCATCTCGGGTTGTCATTGTCGACCAGTAGTCTCTTTTGTCGACGGTGACTTGGGGGTTCACATGAAGGAGCCCGAAGCTGCAAAAAGAAACTTTCCTCCAAGAAAAAGGGCTCATTTAGTACAATGCCTCTCCGCAAAGTTTTGTGGAAATGTTCTAGGATGATATATTTCCTCGTAGAATTATTGTTCCCTCTTTTTGATTTAGGGGGCCTATGAATGGAATGTATGTAGAGGACTGATGTTCTTTCATTAAGCAATAAAGAAGGTGTGTATGAAGACTCTTGTAAAAGCCTGTGTAGTTATGGCAGGTTTATTGATGATGGCGTATGTGACTTTTAAAATTGTTAGAATTGAGGAAAAGTTCACTCTTCTTTCTCGACCAGCTAGGCTCTTTTCTCCCTCACAGATTCAGTCCAAATTCCCTCCTCGTCCAGAGTGGGATGTGAAGATGTCTCCTAACCATGATAAATTCTTTTATATTCTTTCTCAGCAAACTCTCAATTGGCTTGGGCGTGGTATGCAGGTTATTGTGTTTGAAACTCAAGACGGCAAATACGTTGTTAAGTTTGTGCAATTGGGAAGGATGAAGGAAAACTCTGACAAAGGATTTTTCCAGGGCCTTTTATCGAAAGAGAATAAGGAAAAAAGGGAAGAGCGGCTTAGACATAGAGAGGAGATCTTCTCTAGTTCGAAGATGGCCTTCGAAGAACTTCAGGATGAGACGGGAATTATTTATGTTCATTTGAATAGAACGGAAGATAAGCTTCGCGGTGTTAAACTGGTCGATCGCAATGGTCAGTCCCATCGAATTCGTGGTGATGATGCCAGCTTTGTTGTCCAGAAAAAGGCCTCGTGTGTAATTCCAGTGCTGACCAAGCTGATGGAAAGTGGAGATCTGCCCGGTGCAAAACAAAGAGTAAACCATATTTTTGATTTGCTTCTTTCTTTGGCTCGAAAAGGGTTTGTTGACGGTGATGATGCTTTGATTCGCAACAACAATATGGGCTTTACTGAAGACAGAGCTATCTATATTGACACAGGGCATATGTTTAAGGCTGTAAATCTCGATGTTGCGGAGCGCATGAAGTACGAATTTCAGGTTCGGCTCGATCCTCTCGAAAAGTGGCTCAATGTCATGTACCCTGTTCTTGGGGAGTACTATCGGGAGAAAAGAAACGAAATTATGACAGCCCTTTGCCAGGAAAAAGAGCACAGCAGTGTGAAGGCAGAGGCATAACCAGCACGTGTATTGCGTGCCCAAAACACGAGAGGACTATTTTTTCAGTGATTGATAGCGTTGACAAAGCACGGAAATAATGGAGCCGGTACGACATACATACATAATGGAATCAGGAAGATGGACAGGCGAGGGAGAATACATTTCTTTCGACCAATCGCCAAGGGAAGTAAAGGAAATCATACGCGAAACCTCGGTGTGTGTGAGAACAGGAGCGATTTGGGAAGTGAGAGATGAAACGAGCTTTTTGAATCCCCCCGTCAGTACCTGTTCTGTTAAGACTATAAAAGAGAATTCTCGAAACCCTAATGGTCTTACATGGAGTGCCAACGGAGGATCTTTCGGGGATGTAAGAGGGCGGACAAGCCTTGTTGGAAACAAGATGATCTCTTCCTGGAAGGCTAAAAAGAGCTTTTCTGGAGAGGGGGTGTTTGTCAAAATCGATAATGACACATACCAAGGGGCTGCCGTTATATATGAGGGGGAAGCTCTGATGGTTTCATGGACTACCACCTTAACGAGAGATTCGGACAGTCGCCAGTAAGGAGGATATTTTGGCTATAAAGACTTTCTGGCGGATGTAATAGCTTTTTTTATAACGGGGGTAACATGGGAATAGAAGATCATACGCTCATTGCTGGATCTGGAAAGTGGACTGGTCAAGGCACGTATGTTGACTTGTTAAAAGTACAAGAATTTTCCATGCAACAGTCTTTAGAGAGCATAAGAGATGAAGAGAGATAGATACTAAAGACAGAATCTGAGGTTTCTCTTCCTGAGGGCGTACAGAAGATTGAAAAAGTTTTTACCATAACGATCAATCCGAATGATCCAAATGTTTGTTCGTGGACTTCGAAGGATAAGAAGGGAGAGCTCTCCTTTGCTACAAATATGATTGTCATGAGTGGAGAAGAAGAGGAAGGCTTATCCAGAAGAGAAACATTTTTTGATCGAGGCGATGGTCTCTACGATGCAACCGGGGTTATGCAAAAGGGAGAAGTAAGGGTTATTTCATGGAGTTCTGTCTTGCAGCGGGAGGAGACCTGACTGTTTAGACCCCCCTAATGGCAACGATTAACCGCAGCAAAACCGCCCTAGCCTGGGCGGTTTTTTTGTGATTGGGGAGTGTCTCTATCATCTATCCATGAAAAAACGCGGTTGTTTTAAATAAAAGAATCTATTGTATAATAATTTAGTCTAAAAATTCGGTGTTTTTTACACGAGTGGTGGCTAATGAGTAATAATATTAATAGAGGTCTTGCTGGTACAGACGTGCAGCATACATACATATTCGAAAATAGCGCATGGAAGTGTGAAGGAGTCTACTATCAAGGGGAGCAGGCCGTTCCTATGGAAGGAATGAGTTACTGTTTAAGAGATAAAGCACAATGGAAAGTGCACAATATAATGAAGGTTTCACTTTCTCCCCCACTAAGATTTATCAACAATTATGACATAACAATTGAGAAGAGTACTGGTTTGATTCGGTGCATATCAGAAAACGAGCAATTTGGTAGGCTAGAGGGAATGATTACAGTCACTGGAAAGACAATTCTTTTAGGGTGGGAATCCAAAGAGGGATATCATGGGCAGGAAATCCTGACTCAGTGCGAAAACGGGTCATACCATATGGTAAGCGTTACGTCTATGCCTCTACCAGATGTATTGCCGAAGTACGAGGCTGTTTTGCAAAGGAGATGGTGTTGATCCCAAGCGTGATACATAGTACGCCCTCAATTACAAAAAATTACATACATGAATTTGATAGATCTTTTTTTTCTCTCGAGGTATAGAAAAACTGTATGCTCATGGAGGTTAGAGATGTCTGAATCTGTAGGCGGTCCGCACGATATATCCCCACCGTCTCTACCCGAAGGTCCGGAAAAGGAATCTGTCTCAGCGGGAAAGCTATTGGGGCATCAAGTCTCAAAAAATCTATCACCAAGGCGGCAGGAAGCAATTCAGAAAATCTTGAAAGATAGGTACGGAATCGAGGCAGAAGGTAAAAATATAGGAAGTTTTATTGAAAACGTACGAGGTCAAGCTGATCGCGTTAATTACGTGTCACTTGCAAAAGCCTGGTTATGGTCTTTAAATCCAAATAAGAGGATGGCAGCACGAATTGTTCAAGCAGCAAAGCTAATAGAACAAAAGCAGAGTGCCTCTGTTGAGGATGCATATGGACGTGCCAAGGGACGATTTGCCGCTTGGGGAAGGCATCCTACAGATATGATACTCCCTGGCACCATGGGGGCGACTGGGCTTGGCTTGGCGGCGCTATTGGTGTGCGGTGTGGTAGGCCTTGGGGGTGCTGTGGCTTTTGGTATAACAGTAGCACCGTTTGTTGTTGTGGGTGCTGGTATAGCGGGTCTGGCTGTCGGAAATCGTATATGGGAGAATCATCAGGTAAAAAAGTGGGAAGGAAAAGATCCTCAGATCGACAGTGTAAAAACGGTGTGGGAAGAAAAGTCGAAAAAACCCTAGTTTTAAAAAGGAGGGGTTTCTCCTTACTCTGGTATAAGTGTATTTTTGAGGTTGTTTTAAGTGACTAGTTCCACTGTAGGGCCAAGAGGCCCAGATAACACACCGTCGCCAATTACTGACCCAGAAGATAAAAAAGATTCAGTTACGGATGCAGCGCAAGAAGCAATACGCTCTTCTCAATCAGAGAGTTTTCAGTCACATCGCGTGCGAAAAAATATTCCCCATATCAGTAAAAAGCAGGCAGGAAAAGTTCGGTCTATTTTGAAGACCACCTACGGAATTAACGTGCGGGGCAGCACTATAGAAGAAATTATTACGAGGATAAAAAACAGTGGTGAGCAGAAATTTATTGAGGAAAAGTTAGCTTCCGATTGGTCGGGTTCT
>Ga0180433_10003916_pt1 | contig 21359 bp, 32 predicted proteins | sample SS_ome_8_FD_132980 | JGI IMG/M metagenome (GOLD analysis project Ga0180433, IMG submission 132980) | Hypersaline lake sediment archaeal communities from the Salton Sea, California, USA - SS_1_D_1 metaG | ecosystem: Environmental > Aquatic > Non-marine Saline and Alkaline > Hypersaline >... | reverse complement strand
TTTTTGCATTTCTTTTATAAATTCAATCATTTTCTTTAAAGTTTCTGGAGAATCTAAATGTTTTTCGGGTTCATCCAAAAATAAAAATCCTGGCATTTTTGAAATTTCAAGTAATACTAATCTTAATGCTAAAGAAACAACATCACAAGTTCCTCCACCACGACAATCTAAAATGTCATGCGATTCTTGCATGTCTGGTGTTTTAACATTAAATTTCAATGTAGGAATGTTTCCATGTCTATCAAACTCAAGAGCAAATTTATAATCATTACTTTGATGAATATAATTTAAGGCATTTGTTGTAATTTGTTCAAACATCTCTTTAATTATCTCTGTTGTAACTTTTGAGACAAGATTTAATAATTCTACAGCTTTCTTATTTGTATCCTGTAATTCTTTTAAATCTCTTAATTTTTGTTCAGATTCATTAAATTGTTCACTTAAAAGATTAATTTTTCCATTAAGAGAACTAACTTCTTCTGAAAGAATATTAATAGAATTCTCTAAATTTTGTAGATTTTCTTTATTCATTATAAATGTTTCTCTGGGTCTGGATAATTTCCTCTTACGGGGGGATTATTTAAAAATTCTTCTTTTTCTTTTTTTGTTATTTTGCTCGGGTCTTTAATCCAACCTTTTCTTACCGAAAAGTAACCACATAAACAGGCACAAGTATATGAACAAAAATTATAGCGATCTTCGATTGTATGACGACAACCTAAACATTTACCCATTTAATTGCCCCTTACATTTATTAATCTCTTCTTCCAGTTCGGCATCTAAAGTTGCGATTCGTTTTTCTAATTCTGCTTCAGTAACACCAAGCTCTTTTAAAGAGACATTTAATTTTGTTTTTTCTTCTTTTAAAACTTTTTGCCTCTCTTCGAGCTTTGCTAATTCAGTTTTATTGTTCTGAATCGTTTGTTCTAATTCTTGTATCTGTTGAATATATGATGACATAAATTACTCCTTTTCTTTCCAAATAAATCCACCCGATGTTTTACATTTGCCCGCCAAACATGATTGAATTCCTGTTTTATTAATTTTTAATTTTCTTACAGCTTCACTGCGACTTCTCCATTCTTTTATAAAGTTTCCTCGCAAATCATACTGTAAAATAGGTTTTATTGAATCTTTTGTACTGTTTTCACTTTGTTCAATAAACTGACAATTACTATATTCATAGTTTTCATCATTATCCTTACAATCGATTGAAGGTTTCTTCAAAAGATATGCTTTATCACGAAACCAAATTTCTTTTAATTCTTCTTTAGTGATTAAACATTTAATTCCTCTGCCACCATAGTATTTGTAGCGGGGATGATTTTTATTTAAACATCTTTGTTTTATATTGTTATATATAATTTTCCAAGGATATTCTAATCGGCGTTGTTCTCCATATAAATCTCTTTTTTCTTTATTTTGAATATTATAATCTTTCGCCGATTTTAATCTTTTTTCTCTATTTTTATAATAAGATTTTTTGAGTTGAGCTTGGATTAACTCTTTATTTTTATTATAATATATTTTATGACAAATTTTACAATATACACTACACTTATCTGATTTAAAATTATTTTTATAAAATTTATCAGTTGATAAGATTTGTAAGCACATCGGGCATTGTCTGGTCTTGCACAATTCGTCTTTCTCCTTAAATTACTTTTCTGTGTTCCCGAAAGGATTATCTTTTCCAAATAAATCCTTAAAATTTTTCATAAAATCATTTAAATCTTCATCACAAAAAGGACATTTAGTTTGATTTTCCATAAGAAAAAACACTTTTTTACAATGAGGACATTTTATAACTTCATTGTTCATCATTATCCCACCCTTCTTCGTCGTACCACCACTCACAACAAGGTAATTGTTTTCCTTTTCCGTTCAATTCTCTCCAATGAATATCTTTTTTAATCCATTCCCAATCTTTACCTTCTATACCTTTGGGTTCTTCATAAGTTTCAAAATCCTCTTTTTTATCGTACCATTCCCAACAAGAGCAACCTCTTGAAACACAATCATCACAGCGAAACCAATTATGTTCAGATGGCATATAACACCAAGTTGCTATTTTTCCACATTTACATTTTATTTTTGACATATTTATTTTCCAGTTCAATCTCTCGTTTTACTTTGGGTTTAATTTTTTCTTTATAAGATGTAATTTCATCAATTAATTTTTCACATTTTCGACAAACTTTTTTCGATTTAAATGGATAACCAAAACTACGTACGTCCATAGCAAATCCATTAGTTAATTCGGATTTTACATCTTCCCACAATTGGCAGATACACTCGCATTCAAGTATTTTCCAATCGTGTAAGCCCATCTGACAAAAAAATTTACTTATCATTAATTTTCTCCAGAAGATAATCTATAACTTTTTGCTCAACCTTATTTTCGTTTCCAATTTTTACAATCTGTTGACTCAAGTCCATACTCTGCAAGTCAACACTTTTTAAACTATCAAGAAATTCTTGTATACTTTTTTCTTGTCCTTTTAATTCTTCGTATTTTGAAAGATCAAAAATTTCATTTCCCCTTTTAGCTGATTTAAGTTTAATAATTTCATAACTTCTTTTTTCTGTATCTAATAATAAAACAGAAGGTTCAATTTTAGCTTCATTTATTGCTAAGCGCCCAAAACAACCAATATTTACAAAAGTTGTGTCTTTTATTTTTTTAATAAATGGATGATGATAATGTGCGCAAATAATTAAATTTGTTTCATAAGTTGGAATGTCTTTTATTTGAACATAGGAACTATTTTCAAAAAATTTATTTGGAGTAACTAAAGCATGAACAATCGCAACATTCCAAGTAGATTTTTTAATTCCGACATTAACTATGGACCGAATCCCTTGTTTTTTTAAATCATTTTCAACATCAAAATAATAATCATATCCTTGAATGTGCCAGTCTTTGCCTTCTAATAGATTTAAATATTTAAAAAATTTACTTCTTTTTTGTAAATGAGCCAAACCTGTATTTTCACTATTTTTAATGTTCCCATAACTCATTGCATGATTTCCGAATAACGAATAAATAGGAATACCATTTTTCTCTACTCTATCTGCTATTTGATCTATAATCGAATAAGATGGTTTGTCGCTTTCAAATAAATCTCCCGCATCGATTATTGCTTCGCATTTATTTTGTTTAGCAATAGATAATAATTCGTCAAATTTTATAAGCCAATCTGCAAAATAATTGCCTAATCTATTTTTTGAATTAATTCCTTGAGCGTGACCATCAGAAAATACTAAAAATTTACTCATTCTGTAAACCTCTCTTACATAAAGGACATACTTTTTGTTTTGACCAAACCTCTTTTAATTCTTTTTCTTTTGAAGCGATTATCTCTTTTATTTGCTTCGTTTTTTGAAGCGATTCTTGTTGTTTTTGATTAATTTGTTCTATGTTATAAAATAACTGCTCACCTTTTATTAAGATTTCGTTCTTCTTTTTTAACTTGTCAAAATTAACGTCAACAATTTTTATTTGCTTCTTTTGTTCTTCAATCTGATTTAAATTATCGTTAATCGATTCGATTTCACAAAGAAAATTATTGTATTTTTTTAAAGTTTCTGCTTTTTCTTTTAATTCGCTAATTTTATTTTTAGCAATTAATTTAATTTTTGAAATTTTAAAAGATACAAATTCTTGATTTTCTTTATTTGTTTTAATCTTGTTAGCTAAATCTAACATCTGTTCATAAATTTTAACATTCTCTTGTATGTCTTGAAATTTCGTTTTAACTAAACTGTACTTCTTTTTTAATTCTTTATATTTAATTGAATAATCTGCCAATTCATTTTCTTGTTTTTCAAGATTTTCTTCTGTTTCTTTTATTTGTCGATTGATAGAAAGACTTTCTTTATTTAATTGTTTAAAAGTAGAATCTAAAACTTCATTACCTGTAAGCTTATTGAAAAGCTTTGCACGAAATGAAGCGGGTTTATCTAAAAGAAATGGTAATGTTATTTGATTCGCAATATTTAAATTAAGAGAATCTTTATCTATTGTGATTAGATCAACGCCCAAAACTTCTTTAATTTCATCTGGAATACTTTTACCAATAGAATCGAACACTTTTTCTTCGCTATTTTTGCGAAGAATATAACGATTAATCGACGCACTTCTAACTCGTTCTATTTCACAGTCATTATCTAACCAAAGAGTAACAGACGTTTCTTTTGTTCCTTCTTTACGAAAATCAGACTCGCTTATGTTAGAATTAAAACAGAGCCAGTCAATCGCTCGACGCAAACAGGATTTTCCTGTACCTGTAAGTCCGCTAATAACATTCAAATCACTATTAAAGTCTAATGTTAAATCTGAATGCTTCTGCCAATTAATTAATCGTATTTTATTTATATACATTTATTTTATCTTTAATAAATTGTCTAATTTCATCTTGATTAATTGATTGTGAATTTTCTTTTAAGGTCTTATAAAATTCTTGATAATTTATTTTTGGAAAAGTTTCAATAACTGATTCTGGTGACACATTAAAAATTTCAACATCTTTAACTAATTCGAAAGGTTTATACCAAACATTATTTAATTCATTTATTTTATTATAATTTCCAGTTTTATAAAATCCACGTTTATCTTTTCCAACACCACAGTAAACGTGACGATTATAAATATACGTACCGTCAAATTTATCATAAAAATGCGTTCGACCATTAATCTCACATCCGTCCATTCCCAAAATAAAAATCTGTTTACATCCTAGAGCAACGGCAACCGTTATCATAAAAATACCAACTAATTGAGAACTATAAAATCCTTTTTCCCATGAATCTTTTCCATAATAAACGCTACTTGGCTTTACTAAATATAAATTATCTCCTTTTAAGTGTTGTGTGTCTTTATGCTCATAAAATCCATTTCGAAAACTTACTAAAAGAGGTAATTTATCTAAATTCTCTTTTTGTGTAGTATAAAACTGATAATCAGAAAACATATGAACACTCGGCACAAACCATTTATAATTAAAATTAGCAGAAAGAGTAAATTCGTTTTTTATAAGATTCCAAAGAGGCAAATCTTTATTTTCTGTAATATCATCGCCGTTTCGAATACTATTTCCACTACCCACAATCACGCATCGATCAATGTTCATTTATAATCTCTCTAACTGTTTTTTAGCACCGACGTAAAATATTTCTAAATTTGCCAAAACTGATTTTTTCGCTGTTTTTAAATCTTTAACAATAAATGCTTCTTTAACAATTCTCTCAACATCTTTTTCTTTTCCATCAGAAGTGTACTGTCTTTGCACTACCTTGTATTCTGTTGATTCTCCCTTTTCAGTAATACGAATAATCACTTCTTGAATTGTGACTTTAACACATCGTAAATTATTAATAACATAAACTTTTTCATTTACTTTAAATTTTGTGTTCATTTTTCTTTCCTTTTATAGTCGGTTTCATAGAATCCATCACCTTTAAAGATGACACCTGACCCATTTTCAATAATTCTCATCATCTTTTTACCACATTTAAAACAAATTTGGGGTTTGTTTCCTTTAATGATTTCAAGGGTTGCGAAGCAAGTTTAATCAATTGTTTGAATGTTTTCATTTAATGTAAATAACCTTTCTATTTTCTTTAAAGAACCAGTATTTTTATCTAAAGAACAAACCCTTTCTTTTTCCCAAATAATTTTAAAATCATCTGGAGCTATAAATTCAGATACCAAAACCACATTTTCCTGACTTTGTTTTCTAACCCAGCCCCAAAAAATTTGATGGTTAAAACTATCTCTATATTTAGTAGTGTTTGCGTAAGGTGGGTCACAATATATTAAAGAGTCTTTTACAATAATATCTTGATAATTTTTTACCTCAAAAACAATATTTTTTAGTTTCGGTATCTGCTTCATAAAATTTCTTGTTCTTTCGTTATAAATATCTCTAGGTGTGACTTTATCTGCTTTAAATCCTCTAGCATAACCTCCCCACCATTTCGTAGCATAACTACCTTGAAACCCTATATAACTTCTTAAAGGGTCTTTGATTAGACCTTCTTTAGCCTGTTTATACATATCTTCTGTTATATGTAATGGTGGAATAAAATTATTTTGAACTCCTTGATAAATAGAAATTAATCCTTCATGTAAGTCATAACCTATTCTACTCGAACAGTTTATTTTATCAATGATATTTGCTCCACCAACAAAAGGTTCAACATAAGTTTGTATTTTTTTATTATCTATAATTGATTGAATTATAGGAACCAAATATTTAGATATTCTATTTTTTGAACCAACATAAACCATACCACACCTCTTTTTAAATTATTTACTTGTTATCAGGGGATAGCTACCTTATTTTTTCTTTCTTCTTTTTTGATTTAATGCGATTATTCTTTTTCGTGCGATAATTTGTTCTCTTCTTTTTTGACTAGGTTTTTTAAAATATCTACGATCTCGCATTTCTTGTAATAATCCATCTTTATTGCATATCTTCTTAAATTTTTTAACAGCTTTATCAAAAATAATTTCTTGCTCTTTTTTATCTTTAACTTGTCTTATTTTTATTTCGATCATGAGTTATCCCATCCTCTCGCAAATTCAAATCGCATTGACCATTTTTGACCTAGTTTATAAAAAGAAAAACGAAAAATCCAAAAACGTTTTTCAAAATGAATATAATTATTTTTCATTTTCGTTCTTTTTTACCTAAATCTAAAGGATAAAGAAACGTTACTGGTCTCTTTTCATTGCATCCCCAGATTAATTGAATTGGTTCGCTTTCTTCTGCTAATGTTTCTGCAAATTCATCGCCTGCCGTCAAAGCTCCTCCACGAATAATAGTAATTTTACTTCGATCCCACGCTCCCCAATGATGTAAATGACCATACACCAGCACATCAAATTTATGTTGTCTTGCCCAACCAAGAAACTTTGCTTTTCCTGCGGATGTTTCAGATTGATTTGGTGCTATATGACGTAAATGATATTTCCAGCCCCGATTAACAAAATTTAAATAATCTAATTCAGAATAATAAATCTTTAATTTATTTGATTTAATTAAATGTCTCGCCCAAAAATCAAGCATGAGATATAACATTAAATCCCAATTAGCATTAGGATCGGGATTTTTACCGTTTACTCTTATTTCTCCGTGATTTCCTTTTACACCATAAAAATTCACTGCCAATTTTCGTTTCAACAAGGCAAGAACAATTTTTTGAATTGCTTCGGCGACTATCATCACTTGAAAAGGGGGCGCAAACTCTGATAATGTAGATTGTGAAGCGAAAATACCCATACCATCACATAAATCTCCTGTGGCCAAAATATTTACATCGGTAATAGGCGTCCCTTTTGTAATATATCTATCTAACAAATTTAATAGTTCGTGAAGCAATTTGTTTGTCATACTTTTAAAAACGTTCACATCATAAATAATTTGACCCTGTTCGTTTTTAACTAATCGACCACCGTGCCAATCAGTAATATGAATATTCAAAGTATCGCCCTTCTTTTTTTTCGATTTGTTTTTTATTTTTGGAACTTGAACGTTACCTAAATTTTCCTGTAAATAATTAATCATTTGTGTATAGTGTTCTTCGTATTGTTTTTGACCGAATTCTGTCGTATTATTAACCGATTTTATATTTTTAAGACCATATCTTCGTTTCGCATGTTCAACCGCATCAGAAGTAGTTCCCATTTTTTTAGCAATTTGCGAATAACTTAATTCAGAATTACTAAGATAAGCTTGTAATAATTCAATTCTTTCTTTTGTCCAGATAGTTTTGCTCATTTGTTTCTCCTCTTCGTATTATAATATTTACTTTCTAAAATTAAATAAGTTATTATTGATGCTATTATAGCATAAAAATAATAACTTAATCCAATTGCAAATCCTATTGGTAACAACATCAATAAAGTCGCTGAAGTTGTTAATCCATCAACACTATTTTTTGTTCTATGAATTATACCCATACCGATAAAACCCACGGCAGGTAATAAATAAGACATTAATCGAACAAAATCAAAAGAATAAGCATTATATAATTCATGTGATAAAATACTTAAAAAAGTGGCGGTCAATGAAATCAAAGCCATAGTTCGAGAACCACCACTTTTGTCATGTTTTTTTCTCTCGTGTCCCATGATATAACCAATTATAGCTGAGAGAATTAATCTGAACATTTTAAAAACCTCTTCAAATACTGAATTTCATTTTCTTGCTCGGACATTTCTTCCAATCTTCTTATCCACGCCTTACACGAATAAACAGCATCTTTTTCACCAAAATAAGCTTTAGCAAAACTTCGAGAAAAAATAATTTGTTCTCTATACTTATAAAAAATTGTTTTTGCTAATTTGTCTAAATTTTTATGAATATGAACTAAAAAAGGTAAATAATTTAAATGCTCTTTATATCCATTTTTTTCGGCTTGCAATATAGCCTGATATAAAATATCTTTATCTGTCATTTTAAAGTATCTCCGCTAAAACAAATTTTATTTTTTTTGTCAATATGATAATAAGTAGATTCTTGAAAAATGCCAGTACCATTACATTGAGAACATTTAGATTGATTTACTGTTCCTTTGCCATCGCAGGTATAACATTTTTGATTAATTACTTTCTTCTCAACTGTCATGTTTTATCTCGTATTTTGTCTGTAAATACTTTTGTCGTATTTCTTCAGAACGAAATTCAATAGGAAAAATATTTTCATATAATTCCTGAACACTTAAAAGTCCATACTTAATAGGTAGCCAAAGTGCAATAATCTCCCAATGAGGATAAATATCTTTAATTGCATCAATTAAAACTTTTTTATTAGTTTTTAAAATATACTGATTAGTAAAAATAGAATATGTATGATCATCATCTAAAAATACTGTAATTGCGTGACCAACAGAAATACCTTCATTATCAATAATTAAAATATAACGATGTGCGTCATAGTTTAATTGTTTTAACCAAAAAAAACTATATGTTGCGAAATCGTCGCAGTCCCCCTGCCTCGTAAATTCTAAAATGTGTGGCAGCTGTACATACTCAAAATAATCATAAGGTATCACATCTCTAGTATAAAAGAAATTTTGGCGCATATATATCTGTAAAGTATTAGCATTATAAACATTTTTTGGTAAATTAAAAGCAAAACTGCTCGTCGCTAATATTAAAACTAAAAATATACTCAATAAAAATTTTTTCATTATTTATCCTCTCCTATTACAATATCACCCTTCTTCGCTTTTAAAGGATCAGTTACTAAATTATTTAATTTTTTATTTTTTTCTTTATAAATCTTACGCAAAAAATGACGAATATCTAAAGCAAGTAAAATTAGTGTTTTAAATACTTCGCTCATAACATTTTCATCTTTGTTTTTCATAGATTCTAATGTTTTAAATACTTCGTCATCGGTGATTCTTCGATACATTTTTTGTTCTCCTTTCCAAGAGTAATTCAATATCGCTTCCTAAGCTCACTACAATTATAACACATCAAAACTTGCTTTGTCAAGACAATCAACTATTTATTTTTCTTAATTAAATAGACTGTATTTGCTCTCTGAATCTCTTTCATAACAGCAAATAAATTTTCATCAATAATCTCTTCTATAGACTTATTCTGCGAAAATAGTTTACAAATCTGTCCTTTATATCTATTTAAAATCTTTTTAACAATTCTTTTGACTTCATCTTGTTGCTCGATATTTAGCTTATCAAAAATCGATTGATTATATGTAGCACTTGATAATAATGCCGTATTAAATCCATATTGTTCTAATTCTTTAATTTGCTTTGTTCGTGACGCTTCTGTCTTTGTTTCGATTCGTTGCATCCCTGCTCTTTCAAAAAATGGATTATATCCGGCCATAACAGCAACAGTTTCAATATATTTACATTGACTTAATTTAAAATATTCTTTAAGCATATAATATGCTAATCCTAAACCTCTATATTTCGGATGCAAGATAACACGAGCAATACATTCAAATTCTTTGTTAATTTTCTTACAATTCTCTTTTGTCATTTTTGAGTATTTTTTATTATTAAAAATATTTCTCCCTTTTAATGCTAGATGAGGATATGTGATTACAATGACACCAATTAAATCATTGTTAAATGTCATTTTATAAACATTTTTGACCGCCCCTAATCCCGCTTGACGATAATGAAATCTCTTTAATTTTTCATAATCTTCTTTTGTTCCTAGTTCGACATTTAAATGTTTATAAATTTCATCTAACTTTTTCGAGAACTCAGATAATTCTTTTCTTTCAATCGTAACTTCTGATTCAAATCCTTTACGAATAATTAATGATGGCTTTAATGCATCTATCAAATCTTCGTGAGTTGTAGCACAAATAACGCATTTATTTAAGCTTCTTGCAATTTTTTGTAAATTACAAGCAACTATCTTAGCAGTCGTTCTATCAAGTTTGGCAGCAAATTCATCTAATATCCAAATATCTTTATTTGTATCTAAAAATTTCGCAATAGCATATCTATATTTTTGTCCGTCTGATAACTGAGAATACTTTCTTAAATAAAGAAATGCATCTCCTAAACCTGCTAGATTTAATTTTTTTAAAGCGTCATGTAAATCGCTTCCAACACTTTCAATTAAAATTTCATTATCTTCGATCTGAATCTCATCAATTGAAATGCTATTTTTAAATTTATTAAAAACATTTTTCAGAAGAAAACTTTTACCTGACCCACTATCTCCTGTAACATAAACAATATCATTTGAACGCAATTGAAATTTAAAATTGTTATAAATACAAAATTCTTTTTCATCGTCGATACCTAAACCAAAAGCCTCTGCAACTAAAACAGATCGTTCGGTTATGTCGCTTTTGGTCTTAAACGAATGAGATATACAAAAATCTTTTGTTCTAATTTCTTTTTTCATTATATAAATTTGGCCATTTTCTTGGGACGAATATTCCATAATACTCTCCCAGATAATTTTGCTGTTGTAATTAATTTCTCTTTAATTTCGTTCTCTTCTAAATATTTTCCACCGGGACAAACTAAATATCCAATTTTCTTTGAATATTTTGCAAGAACTTCTCTATTCTTTTTGTCTTGCATAAATTGTAAACAATAGGATTTTTTGTACCATTGTTTAATATCAAAATTATTACTCATAAGATCCTTTTTTAATTTAGAATCTACTGTTATCTGAACATCATTAACTCTATTTAAACCAGCCTTTTCGAACACTGGATTGAATCTCGCCATTGATGCAACTACATCTACAGTTGGATTTTGTTCTTTATAATATTTTATTAATTTTACTCCTAAACCGCAACCTCTGAAAGATGGATGAATAACTAATCTAGAAATTCTTCTTCCGCCATCATTCATTCTATACGTTCCAATTAATAATCCTATTAGTTTCTCTTTATAATATAATCCTAGATAATCTTTAACGCCTCCAGTATACTTGCCTTTATAATGAAGTTCTCCTAATCTAGCATTTCTGTACCAAGTTTTATTCTCGTGCTTTATATTTGTTTTCTCTAGATACGGATTGATTATCTCTGATGCTCTATTAATAATTTCCCAATCATGAACAAATGCTGTTCCTTTTATAATTAAATCTGGCTGTAAATAATTAGTTAAATCGGAGTGAGCAGTTGAGCAAATTAAAATTTTATTTGTTTTTCTGATTGCTTTTTGAAATACATAGCTTACAGCTTTAGCGGTTGTTCTGTCAAGAGTCGATAAAAACTCATCTAATATAATATATTTCTCGTCACTTAATAAATGAGCAAATAATATAGCTCTGTACTGTTGACTATCTGAAAGTTGATGATATTTTGCGATGAAAAGTGTTGCATCACCTAAACCTACCAATGAAAGAAGTTTCAGATTTTCTTCTTTATTATTTCCCCATAAAAATAACGGCTTATCATATTCTATTTTTAATTCTTTTTTCTCAATATTATATCGTTTTACAATTTCATTAATCAATGTACTCTTTCCACAACCACTTTCGCCAGTAATATATATTATTGAGGGGAAGTTATCGGGAAGTGTAAAATCAAATACAGTTTTTTTGTATCCACTTTCAATACCAAAAGCTTCTGTAATTAAACTAGCTTCATCATACATTTCTAAAGCAAACGTCTTTTTTATCTTCATTATCAATCCCAGTCAAGTGTTTTCTTTTTCTCAAAGTATAACACATTATCATCTACTTTGTTAAGTTTTTCGACAGTTTTCTTAACTTCAGCTTCTTTATCTATTACTCGTTTAACTTTCTCTAGAACTTTTTGTTCTGATAAAAGTGTTCGTGTTTTACTTAAAACGACCGCATCTCTGACTTGTTTTCTTGTAACTGCGCTTTTCGATTTAGCTCTAACTTTTCTAGCTGACTTTTTCTTTGATTCGATAATTTCTAATATATCTTTAGAAGCTTCGTAGGCGTCTCTTGTAACTAAATATTCCTTGTTAGTTTCAATATTTTTTACCCAAAATTCATTATTAATTTTACAAAAATTTTGAGCTATTTTATTTAAACTTTTGTCATCTTTTGCTAATTTTTTAGCAATCTTTTTTACTCTATTTTTACTTTCTTTTCTTCTCTTTTTAACTTCTCTTGCAGAGTAATAAAGTTTCAATTCTTCAAAATTAGACAAATCTTCTAATAATCTATTTCGATATTGAGAACCTAAAATAATTTCAGATTTTTCTGCTAAATCTAATAAATCTGTCTCCCAGTTTAAACCTTTAAAGATTGGCACTAAAATGTTCAAAACATTTTTTTCAATCATAGACTTCCAATCAATATTTTCTTTCTTAATATGTTCATAATACTTATTTCCTAAAGCTAATTTTTCAACACTATTACAGTAAATAATATAAAATCTATCTCCAATTGATTTAGCAAAATCAGGAACTATTTTTTTTGTTTCTTCTAAAGGTTTTAACCATTTTGGAGTTGTTTTATAATCTTCAGTTTTTTTATTAATTTTAACAGGTAAAGCGATTTTACGAACATCTTCTTCTTTCATTTGTTGAATAGATTCTTCTATAAATTTAATTATTGTTTCTTTTGATTCTCCATCTAAAATTTTATCATATAATTTCTCTTGAAATAATTTTACCCATTCGCCGGTATCCTTGCGCTTCATTTGAATACCTTTAGTTTCGATTTTCTGTCCGGTGTTAGTTTCTAATCGCCCTCTATATCGACACAACGCTTGGATAAATATAGTCGAGTAGTGGCCCGAATATTCAAAAGTAATGTTCACCTTATCATTTTGATACTTGTCCATAGCCCATTCAAAAACCCAATCATTAAGTTGTTTAGTATTATCTTCTTTCCCTTCTTTAATAAAACCGTCTGTATCAAAATAATGAACTCTTTGATTATGCTTTTTCATCTTTTGTTGAATATAACGTAGCAAATCTCTAACTAAAAATGTAGTTAATTCTCCAACTCTATAATCAAATAAACGAAAATACATTAAAAGAATAACACCGTACGCCGTATTTGTCAATGCTTTTCTCGATGCATAAGCAATTTCTAATCGTTTATAATCTTTATCTTTTTTATCTGTTTGTTTTAATTTTGTTTTTAATTCATTTTTTAGGTCCAATAGTTTACGAACCAATGAGGGTAAAATAGCACCTGAATTTTGTTTAACATAATACGTAGTTTTATACTCTTGTGTATCTCGTGTCAACACATCAATTTTAATAGTGTTCTCTTCTTCTTTGGTACAGATATTTTCGGGTGATAAACAAAAATCAATAATTGCTTGAGGATACGCACCGCTTAAATCTATGTCGGCAACATCTTTATATAATCCACTTTGTTCTAACCATCTAAATGCCCCTTCTACCTCAAAATCCTTTTTGACATCTTGTCGTTTACTTGGCAAAACAACACCTAATCGTCTCGCCTCGGCTAACGCTAACATATCAATTACTTTAGAATTATTTGATTGCCACGAATAATTTCTCATTTCGCTTGGTAAATCTTCCCAATAACAACGAGTTAATAAACGAATTTCATCAAAATATTCAAAAAGATGTAATTTTTGATCCAATTCAACCATTTTTTGAACGTCTAATTTATTTTTTTGATTTGCTATTTCGATATCTGTAAAATCAAAATCTTCTTCAATTTTATAATTTAATTCATCATTAGCTACATTCATTAAAGCATAGCTATCTTTTTTATGTAAAGTATATTTTGCATAGAGTCCCATTAAATCTATAATACTAATTCCTGCAGGCATTTGATCTCCGTGTCGCCAATGAGTTTGATTTATAGGTGAAATCTTTTTGGGAAAATCTTCTCCTATTCTATAAAATAAGGCATAGTAATCGAACGAAACATTCCACGAACACCAAATATCAGGAGATAATTTTTTAATAGTTTGACAGAAATTATCTAACATTTCGTATTCTGATTTCCACTGATCCAATCGCCACGAATAATATTTTTGAGTATAGTTATCATAAAATCGAATAATTGAAATGGGAGAATCTAATTTTTGATCTTCTTTTGGGTGAGGTAATTCGTTACAATTAACTTCGATATCTAAAAAAATAATTCGAGGATTACTTTTTTCGAAAGTGAGAATTTTATCTAAAATATAACGCTTGCAATAATTAATATCCGCTTCGTAAGCACTGTTACTTCGTTGTTTTTTAATATCACTTGGATGATTACAACAAATCTTTTTTAAAGGTTCTTCATAAATAGAAATAGCATCTGATTTTTCATCAGTTGTCGGTTCAAAATAATAAGGTAAAAAAGAATCATCTTCGATAATTTTTAAACTATTATCTTTTTCTCGACAAAAAAGATAAATTTTATTTCCATCGTTGCTAATGTTTTGAATAGGATAAGATTTCAATTTAAAATCCTTATTTTAACTTTTAATAATCCTTTTTCTAAATGACCGTCAGATAAAATAAAAAATGCTCTTTTACTTAAATCAATTAAACGATTCAATCTTTTATTAGGACCTCTATCATTTACACGAACAATAACTTTTTTATCATTTTCTAAATTCGTAACTTCTATTTTAGTTCCAAAGTCAACATTCCACATTGCACAAGTCAAAGCATTTTCATTATAAATCTCTCCACTTGCTGTTAAATTACTTGAAGATTGAACAGTATAATACGAAGCAATTCCTTCTTGATAAGTAAATTCGCAACAAAAAAGAATTAAAAATAAACAAATTATTTTATTCATTTTTTAAACTCAATTCTATCTAAAATTTTATAAAATAATTGCCGAGTCGCTTTAATATCGGCCATAGCATTATGAGCATTAGATAAATCAATACCAAATTCTTTTGAAGCTGTGACAAGTTTACAATTTTCAATGTTTATTACTTTTTTAAATCTCATATAATTAATAAATTGCATTGGGTCTATATAATGATAATCGACAAAGGCTCCAAAATATTTATTTCCGTTTTTCAAAAAGAATTCATTTAAAAATCCCATATCAAATGCAGTATTATAGCCTACAGCAATAAATTTATCAGTTTTATTATATCTATTGATGTATTTAGAAAATATTGAAACTATTTTCCGATATGCTTCTTGAGGTGTCATAAATTTTTTAATTTGTTCTAACTTTAAACCATTGACTTCAAGAGCTTCTTTAGAAATGTTATCATAATTAAAAGGTTGTATTTCTAAATAATGTTCTTCTTTAACTTCTTCATCAATCTCAATTAACATAGCTAATGTAAGAATATCGTTAATTTTAGCATCGAGTCCAGAAGTTTCAACATCAAAAAATAAAAGCTTATTCATTATTACTCCTATTCGTTATCCCAAGAAACATTATTTTCTTTAACATTGTTTATATCTCCTGTAAAATCCACGCCTCTAGCACCCTTCTCCACAGTTAATCTTTTTAAACGTGATTGAGCGGTTGTAATATTTTGTTGTGAAGCTTGTAAATAGCTTTTAAAATCTGCTAAATAATCTCTTAAATCACTAACACTTGCTCTGGCATGAGCTTTTGCTTGACTAGTGTCTTGTGTTCGAACTCTATCTAATTCTTTATAAAATTTTGATTCTTCGTTATATAATTCTCGTTCAACATAACTTTCTAAAGCATTGACAATAACACATAATTTTGCAAAAATAGCAGTAGATTTATCTAACATATATGTTAATTCGTTCTCATCCAGTAAATCTCCATCAATCATTTTATCTGCCCATTCATCAATCCACTCAAAATATTTAATAAATTTTTTATAAAGATCAGAAACTTTATTTTGCTGAATTAATTCATAAATTTCTTTACTTACCATTTAAAATCCTTTCCACTAATATAATTCTTTTATCAATATAATTTAATAATTTTTCGGCTAATCTCCAATTATTTTCGGCAGAACGATTTTTATCTTTAAGCCAATATCGATAAGAAATTTTTTCTAAAGCTCTTTCTCTTGCGCCTTTAATCATAGTTGTTCCTTATAATTATAACATATATAATTATGATTTGTCAAGTTTTTTGGGGCGACCACGCTTTTTCTTTTTTGGCATCACATCGTCAACGATTATACAATCTGCTTTTAATGATTTAAATGGATTCTTTAAAATTCCTTTTTCGATTAAAGTTTTCTCTATTTCTGTATAATCTTCTTTGTTTTCTGCATCTATTTTAATAGGTATCTCTTCTTGTTCTTGAATAGCTTTAAATCCTGTATTATAATAAAATGGGATATGTATTTCTGATTTTTCTTTTTTTGATTTACATGAATTTGTTTTATCTAATCTCATCACAACATCAAATCCTATAACTTCATTTTTTGTTTGATAGTGTAATTTTTTATCAGAATCATAAAAATATACTTTATATTTTTTTGTTGGTGCATCTGAATTCTGTCCTCGACGCATAAACATAATTTGATAAGCATAAAATTCTTGAGCGTTTCCTCCAGATAATCCTGCTCTCGTAAAAAATGTACCAATCCCTTGAGTTCTTGATTGTCCTATCCAGACAATAGCGGCTCTTGATTTAAATACTAAAGCATTAACAGCATTATAAAAACTAGATAGAGTTAACGCTAATGAGGCTACATTTTTCTTTTCTAACCCTCTTTCTTTACCACTTTTATCTTCTTGTACACTTTTTGGACAAAGACCATTTGTAGAATCAATCACAAATAAATCAATAACTTTATCTTTACAAAGAGTTCTCATCGCTTCTAATGCTTGTTCTGCGTTCTCTGGAGCTTCAATATAAACCATTTCATCTAAATTTATTCCAAAAAATTTAAATCTCTCTGGTTCTATTGGTTTCTCAGTATTTACATAACAAACTGTTAAACCTTGTTTTTGAGCATTAGCTATTGTTGTTAAAACTAACGCTGTTTTTCCAACAGAATACATACCCCAAACAATCGTATGACCACCTTGTTTAAATCCACCGCCAAGAAAATCATCAACAGATTTAATGCCCGTTGGAATAACTTCTAATTTTTCTATTTTATCTCCAAAAGTAAAAATTTCAGATTTATTCTTTTTATTAAATTTTTTCATTGATTCGATTAATTTATTTTTGCGTTCATTGTTCATTGTTATCTCCTAAATCAATATGTTCTGCATTAATTTCAATAATTCCATACTCACAAATTGGACAAAAATCATCACTGACAATATCAGCGTGTAATTTTATCGAATAAGTAATTGCTTCTTTTTTTGTTTTAAAAACTTCACAATCTCCAAAATACTCTAATAATCTTTCAGAACAAATCTCATCTCTTTTTTCAAAATCGGGGTTTATTGTATTACAATTCAAACATTTTTCACAATAAGAAATATCATCTTCGTTCATATAAATCACATTGGGATTTTCACAACAAGTATGCCAGTAATAAATATTTTCGATTGCTTGACAATGATTTACTCGATAACCATCTTTTGTATGTAATATAACTATAGAATTATCTGCTGACATTTAATTTCTCCTTATATAAATTAAAAAAGTCATTTGCATCTAAATGAACTCTTCGTTTTCCATCTTTATTTTCTGTTACAATAATAGCAATTTTTTTCGAATGTAATGGTATCTCTTCTTCACATTTTTTAAGCCAATCTTCATTATATGGTGATTTTGTATTATAACATTTACATTCGATATGAAGTCCCAAGTTTTTGGAAAATTTTAAATCTCCTTTTTCCGTTGAGTTTCCTGATCCTTTTGTACTGCGAACATAACTATCAAAAGGTTTTAATTGTTCCGCAACCCATTCTTGTAATAAAAACCATTTTTCTTTTTTCATTTTCTTTCCAAAAATCTTTTTGTTAAAAATTTATTAATTTTATTTTCTTTTTTATTAATTCTAATTCCAAGTTTAGCAATTTTAATCAAACCTTCAATAAATTCTTTTACTGTAAAAATCATAATTTATTTCTCCTATTTATCTTGTTGCTCCCAATAAAATAGCATCTGCAATATCTTCTCCCATTTCTGTATCGTTTTCAATAATTTTAGAAATTTCATTCATTCTTTTTTTATACTCTTTTTGATTAATATCTTTAACAAATTTTTTAGCCTGAACAGCTTCAATTAATAACTCGTATTCTGATACATCTTTCTTAAAATATGTTTTTAAAACCCAACACTGAACTTCAGCTTTTTGACAATTACCTTTTAATCCAACTTTTGGTCTGGCAACAATCGCCTTTTCTAAAATGATGTTCTTCACTTCAATTCCAAAATATGTCCATAGCATACCCATCACCGCACCAGATAATCGAGCTAAATTAGCAAATCCTAATACTTGATTTTTACCATGAAAATAGCCTAAATAAATATCTTCTATAATTATTAGATTGGGTTTTAATTTTTCGTTAATAGATAATAGATTTTCTAATTCAAAAACAATAAATTCGATTCGTTCTAAAACGCTCCAAGTAGTTTTTGGTTTAATTCTTCCATACTTAATTAACTTTTTATCTTGAAAAATCGAATAACCTGTACAAGATGTTGATAAGTCGAGTCCCATTATTATTTTCATTTGCGAATCTCCACAAATCCTTCATCCGTAAATCGAGTTGGAATAGTTAAAAATTGTTTCCCGCATTTTGCTTCTCGAATTTTTTCTGTTTGAATATAAGTATTTTTATTATCAACTTGTTTATCTTTAACTGTATGAAGATATTTACAGGCCACTGAAGCAAAAAATTTCACCATTTCTTCAGCGTAAAATTTACCATCATCCTTTAATTGTGAAAAAATAAAACATAAACCGCCATGCTTATCTAATTGTTGAGCAAAAATTTTATATAAATTTGCTGTTTGAGAAAAGTCATTAGGCAAAAGCCAATCAATTATAGTTACTGCGTTATCTTCTAATTCAATTTTTTCCGGTGCATAATGATTACAAAAATAAAAATCTCCTTCTTTTAAACCCAGCTTCATGGCAATAGTCGCAAATCTATTTCCTGGCTCAGAAGATAAATAACGAATGCCTCCCTCGGGTTGTATTCGATTCTCACTAAATTTTTTAATAATATTCATAGCAAGATGCGATTTTCCCCAGCCCGATTTCGAACCAACACAAATCATATCACCTCGACGACAAACAGCATAATCATTTAAATAAGGAACTTGATACTGCAATATTTTAGATTCTTCTACAAACGCAGTTTTCCAATCAGCTTTTGCAATTAATTTATACAAATTTCTTTGTTTGTAAAGTTTATTTTCTTTGACGAGATGAGAAAGAATTTCTTTTATTTCATTTGGTTTCGCTTCCAAACATTCTTTTAAATCTCTCGGAGAAGCCTCTTCATGTTTTAAAAAGTAATTCCATATTTTTTTAAATAAAGCAGATTCATCAATTTTATCATACTTTTTTAATTGTTCGCACATTGAAAGAATACTTTTTCTATCCATAGGATCTTCAAGCATTTCTTGATTAATAATAGTTAATGCTTTCTCGACTTCTTTAGCAGAAAGAAATGTCCTTAAAATTCCTCCAACTTTAACAAAAGTATTGTTGCAATTACCATTCAATCCTGTAATTCTTTCTTCATCATAAGATACTAAATCAGATTCTTCATTATTTAAAGGTGTTATTTCTTCTTTTTTATTTTGACTTAGAATCCACTCTTTTAATTCTTTTGAAATTGGCTTGATTTCTTCTCCAATTATTTTTCGAGTTTGACTACCAACAACAGAAGGGGCAATAACAATTTGCCCATTTGTAGATTTAATATCAACATGAATTCCTTCAAAATCAAATGCTTGATTATTTATCTCTGTATCATAAGAAAAAAATAAATGTATTCCTCCAAACGTAATCTGAGTTAATGTTTCAAAATCTAAAAAAGATAATTTTTCTTTAATTAATTTTAAACCATCTTCGTGTTGTGTTTTAGCTTCTTCAAAATCTTTTTCTGTCCCTTTACCTTCGTAAATCTTCTTTTTTAATTTTGAGTCTACTAAATCAAAATCAACTCCTACTGTGTTTGACATTTGCCCAGTCTTAATTCCAATATTAAGTCCTGACGAGACCCACTGTCTCCACTCGTTTAAATCTTTATGAGATTTCTTTTGCCATTCTTTTTCAATATCCGACGCTTTACTATTTTTACTCACAGGAACTAAATCCCAATTTAATGAAGCATAAAACGCTAGTAATTTTTCCGTCTCATCATTCGTTTGAATTTTAAATTCTTTTTTTAATTCTTTTGCTATTTCTTCGTCGGACACGTCTGAGTTTCCCTCCCAATCAATTAATCGAGATAAATCAATTATGTCTCCTAGTTTTTTACATTTGCCAAAACAAAAAACTTTATTGCTTCCTTCAGGAAAAATATTACAGGATTGCTCGCCGCATCTTGGGCACGTAAATATTTTTTTTCCTATTTTAAAATTTGCAATTCTTTTTTTCAAAAAATCTTTTAAATAACTTTGAATTTGAGTACGTTCTATTCGAGAAAGTGACATAAAAAACCTTTCTTATTTTCATTTTTGCAACTCTATTTTCATAATATATTGAAAATACAATTATTTATTTTCAGCTAATGTATCTTTATTTAATTCTTTTATAATTGCAGGTGTTTCCCATCTCTGAATTTTTTCTCTTTGATTCTTCCAACGATAATAAATCGAAAGAATTTCATTTAATTCTATTGGATAAAAATTCCAAACATCACAAGAACAGTTGATAATTAACCCAGTTTTTCCCATATAAAAAAATTCTTTAACTTTGAATGCATTATGATGATGACCACACAATGTTAAATCATAATCAATATTAGCATATTGAGAATCATGTACCAATTGAACTCTTAATCCATTTTGCTTTAAAATAATTACTTCTGATTTTGGTTGAAATTTATTTCCATTCCTATCATGA
>Ga0180433_10003914_pt1 | contig 21362 bp, 15 predicted proteins | sample SS_ome_8_FD_132980 | JGI IMG/M metagenome (GOLD analysis project Ga0180433, IMG submission 132980) | Hypersaline lake sediment archaeal communities from the Salton Sea, California, USA - SS_1_D_1 metaG | ecosystem: Environmental > Aquatic > Non-marine Saline and Alkaline > Hypersaline >... | reverse complement strand
GTGCAAGTGTATAGTTCATATATGTAAATTTACCTATCAATTTGCTTGATTATTACTAATTTTTAAAGATAATAGTTTTTTAATAGAAGATTATTAGGTAGTTATTGCTTCAGATAACGATGGAACGAAGAAAAAAGATCAAGCATAAAGGAAAAACAATCTATTACTTCGATTGGAAAAGCCTTAAGGGAGAAGATTTATACAATACCATCAAAGCATCAAAAGAGAGATTGAACGACGCGGTTGGTTCGGGCAGAAAGGGCTTTCTTGTAATAGTTGATACGACCGATACCGTGATATCCATCGACCTGTTAAAACGGCTGCAGGAAGGGATGAAATTCGCAGAACATTATATTAAAGGTGTGGCGCTTGTCGGAATGTCGGGATTAAATACATTTTTTATTGAACTTTCGTCTAAAATTACAGACCTTAACATTAAGATGTTTGATTCGGTCGATGACGCAAAGGAATGGCTCATCAGTCTATAAGCAAAATAACTTCAATATGTAAATTAAGAAGATGTCGGTTCTGGGAATAACCGGATTGAAAGGATTTTTTGTGCAGGCGCATTACAAAGCTGCAAGGATAAATATACGGACTTTCGATACCAGAGAGTAGGCTCTGGAATGGCTTATTATTAAGCCCTGAATCTTTATTTAATGAAGGTGTAATGCCTCTATTTTTCTCGTGGTAACCGTTATTTGAATAATAGTTCGACCACAAAGAACACGAAGCAGATCACAGGCTCGCCAACTACTCCCTGGCATATTATGATATATAATAGTCTAACTTTCTGAGGAGAAGTATTGTATATTAAGAGTGACGAGATAATTACATGAAAGAGGATTATTTATAATGACCGAATATTACGGCTCTGAATTTTATGATCCCCAGGTTATCGAGAGGGAGGAGCAGAAATTTAATCAACCTGTGATCTGGGTGGTAATGATAATCAACGCTCTCATTTTAGTGGGCGTGTTCGGATGGGGTATCTATACGCAGATCATAAGGGGCGAGCAGTGGGGGGACAGGCCGATGAGCGATGCGATGCTTATAATTATGGCTGCGTTTTTTATTACGCTGACAGTGGGAATTGCATTGATTTTTTATTATATGAGGTTGATTACAGAGGTCAGGTACGATTCACTTAAGGTAAGCTACAAGCCGTTTTTCAAGAAAAAATTTGAGTATAAGGATATTAAATCTGCTGAAGCGATTAAATACAGCCCGGTGAAAGATGCCGGCGGATGGGGATACAAGATACGAAAGGGAAGAAGATTTTACAATATCACGGGGAATTTGGGAGTTAAAATCGTTTTCCGTGACGGCAGGGAGATTGTGATAGGTTCGAAAGAGCCGGAGAGAATAGTTAACGGCATTAAAAAAGCCGCCGATATGCAGGGATATGAGATATGATATGCACCGTACAATAAGTATGTACAGATAATCTTATGAACCGGTGTTCTTAATTCAAACGGAAAGAGAGTTGTTTTTATAGAATTATGACCGATGTTGTTCTCCTGAAATGCGATAGCTACAAAGCTTCGAATCTACGCTCTCAGATAGAAAGAGGATTTAATCTGCTGGGCGGGGTGGAGAGGTTCTCTCGCCGGGTGGAGAGGATTCTGCTGAAGCCGAACCTGCTGGTGCCGTCGCCGCCGGAGGCGGCGGTGACCACGCATCCGTTGTTTTTTGCCGCGGTCGCGGAGATTTTTATCGACTCAGGTGCAGAGGTTATCTGGGGCGATTCCCCGGCGGTAGGGGGCGTAGGGATTGCCGCACGAAGGACAGGGATACAAAAAGAGGCGAACAGGCTGGGGATCAAAAAAGGTGATTTCAGCAATACGAAGAAAATAAATTATGAAGAGGGCAGGCGGGCGAGGAGTTTTAACGTAGTGCGGGCGGCGGCAGAGGCGGACGGAGTCGTAAGCCTGCCGAAGATGAAACCGCACGGGCTGATGAGGATAACCGGCGCTGTGAAGAATCAGTTCGGCTGCATCGCCGGGCTGCATAAGGCGGAGTATCATCTGAAGTTTCAGAAACGCCCGGATTTTGCGCAGATGCTGGTCGATCTTACCGGCTGCTTGAAACCCAGGCTGTATATCGCCGATGCAGTGCTCGCTATGGAAGGGGACGGACCGAGGAGCGGTGATCCGAAGTGGATGAATACCGTCTTGATGGGGACCGATCCCGTGGCGGTGGATGCGGCGTTCTGCAGGCTGATAAACCTGAATCCGGAATACGTCCTTACCAACACGCTGGGAGCGAACTCCGGGATCGGCGCATATAGCGAAAAGGAAATTAGAATTCTGGGGGACTCACTGGATGAGCTGCAGGATAAGAGTTTTAGGATTGAGAGAAAGCCGGCGGTTTACGAGTCCGCCATTTCTTTTTTCGGCAGGCTGAGCAGGGCTGTATATACAAAAAAGCCGGTAGTATTGAACGAAAGGTGCGTTAAGTGCGGTACCTGCGTTGAGATATGCCCTACCGAACCGAAGTCGATGCGATTTGTGAACGATAATCAGAGCGAACCTCCCGAAGTGGATTACGACAGCTGCATCCGCTGCTACTGTTGCTATGAGGTATGCCCCGAAAAGGCGATAGTTCTGTCCTCGCCATTGAAGATGATCTTCAGCAAGTAGGAACGGCAGCCCTGCCGCGAAGTAGGAGCGCCTGTCAGGCGCGACTAAATATGACGCCCTTTGCCGGCGACGGTGTTCTCCACCGTCGTCGAAACGTTTGATTTCTTCGCTTCAGTCGGAGCATGTGCGTCATACTTTGTCGGAATATAATAAATGCCGTCGTTTTGAGGTAGTCCACTCCGGAAGAATCTGTAATCGCAGTCTAACACATGCCACACTGCATTAATAAAATGTTCCGGAGCCGGTGGAGAACACCGACTCCGGCAAGAATGCTTACCTCAGCATGACATGTTTTAACAGATTCTTTAGGGCTTTCCCCTGAAGAATCTGTTAAAATAACCAGCTAAGCAGTGTCTTATTTGGACCTTACGGCAATACTTACTATTCTTTCGTTGTTCGTTTCATCCGATTCGGTGATATCTCCGTCGCTGTCGAGCCTGCATTGTAATATGTGAACATCCACACTGGTCGCTGTCCACGGAGCCCAGGGATTTCGATAGCCGCCGGCGGGAATGTCTCCCCAGCGAACCTTATAAACCAGCTTTCCGTCTACATAGTATGACTGATACCAGGTACCTTTGAGCTCTCCGCCGTTATTCCGGAAATGACAGTTCATCTTAACGGTTTTTCCCTCCTCGACAGACGGGCTGGGATCCAAATAAAATTTATCAATAACGAGGTCGGGCTTTTCGGAAGATGCTTCTGTTACGGTGAATTCATAAGATTTTGTGTTGTTGTTTTCATTAGATTCATCTATATCATTACCCGGATCAAGCATGCAATTCGCAGTGTGTTTTCCGACTCCTTTTATTTGAAATACTTTTACGGCAAAGCCTTTTTCTCCCGTTTTTAAACCGTATGACACTTGGTAATGCAATAACTTTCCGTCAAGAAAAAGCGATATTGCCCAATTTTTTTTGAAGTCGCTTCCAACGTTTTTAAATTCACAGCCTAAATTTGTTAAACTACCGTCTTCTACAGGATTCAATTCAGAACCTATCTCTGTAATAATTAGATCTGGTTTATCTGGTTTCCCTTCTGATATGGAGATACCTTTAGTAATGGTCTCCTTTAGACCATGTTCGTTACTTGGATCAATCTTGAAATATAGGACATAATCTCCAGCTTTATTCGGAGTCCATTGAAAAGAGATATTACGCTGTCGTCCCTCCGTCCAGTTTAGAGATTTATTGTAGTATATGTGTACTTTTTTTACTCCGCCGACTATGAGCAGGTTTTTCAAAGCTTTGTTGGATTTTATTACAATCTTTACGGTTACCACCTGTCCGACGGTTGGTTTGGATGGAGTATAGGTGAAGCTGTTTTTTTTGATCTCAATCGTCTTTTCTGTGTCGGGTGTTACGTTCTTTTTAAAAGCTTTTTTCGCCTGTTCCGCTCCGCCGGCTGTATTTACGAATATAACAAAAGCCAGGAATGAAATGGTTGTAAAAAGAATGACTTTTCTCATGGATTCACCTCCAAATTATAGGTTTAATTACAACTTTGATGCTTAGAATTGTTTATAACAAAATAGTTCATTTATGAAGCATATCAAACTATTTCAAAGAAATATGTAATCCAAATTACAAACTTTATTTTTCTTCAGTGTGCAATACAAACGTAAGCCTTACCGTGTCGGGGGTTATATGATGGTACGTTCTTATCTCCATCCTGCCTATGTCGATTGTATTTGATACGTGTTCGCCGCTGCAGGGGGTGATGTCATAATCTGCGATCTTTACCAGGCGTATGGGGTCTTGCTCTTCGGGAACTTTCCTCAGTTTTACCATTTTCAGCGCCTTATCTCTCGGCACCGTCTCTATCTTGATATCATATTTTGAGGATATTATCCGGTTTGCTCTGTTCTCCGCTTTTTTGATCGCCTCCTCCAGCGGCATGTCAGTTTTGAACCGATAGTCGCAGCGCACTTTTTTACCTTTGAATCTGGAGTCGGTAATGATTCCGTCGAACAGCTCAGAGATCACCGCCGTGAGGACGTGCTCTGCAGTGTGATATTTCGGGTCGACCGGCATCTACAGGTTGCTCCTAATATTTATATTGCTTTTTCCGCTTCTCTCTTGTCTTTATGTCTTTTAATCAGGCTGCCGATTATTACCGCTGCAAACGCCAGGACGAAGGATACAAATCTCACCGACACAGCCTCATCTAAAAAGGACAGCTCGGTCCAGACCACTGTGGAGATTGCACCGGTCAGCATTCCGGCGATTACACCCCAGGAGTTTACTTTCTTCCAGTATAACGTCATAAGCAGCGCCGGACCGAAGGCGGAGCCAAGTCCCGCCCAGGCATAGGTCACGATTTTATAGATTATATTTTCGGTATTGAAGGCGAGTATCAGGGCGAATATGCCGATTGCGAGGGTTACCAGGCGGCTCATCAGCACCAGGGATTTCTGGGGGAGCTTTCGCTTGAGCGCCCGGAAGTAGAAATCCTCCACCACCGTAGAGGTGGCGATAAGCAGCTGGCTGTCGGCGGTGGACATCATGGCTGCTACCGTCCCGGAGATAAGGATGCCGGCTATCCATGCGGGAAACAGGAAATTCGTAAGCACCGGCAGAATCCGCTCTGTATCTATTGCTCCGTCAACGGCAAGTAGTGATTCATCGAAGTGCCCATAATGAATCATAGCTATGCCGACTATTCCGATGAGCACTGCGCCGCCGTACGCCATTACCGTCCATACGGTGGCGATGCTGCGTCCGAGCTTCACATCGTCCGGACTGCGGATAGCCATAAATTTAGTAACCAGGTGCGGCTGCCCCATATAGCCGAATCCCCACGAAAGCCCGCTGATGATCATCGCTGCCGCTGCCCAGCCGGTTGCGCCGCCCGTCCATGAAGCGGTATTGCGGGTTGCCTCGAGAGCCGCTCCGACGGCGTCGCCATGGGAGAATAGCAGAATAAAACCGAGCAGCGGAAGAAAGACAAGGGTAATTATCATCAAGATAGCCTGAACCACATCGGTGTAGCAGACCGCGATGAATCCTCCCATCAGAGTGTATACCACTATTACCAGCGCGCCGATGGCAAGACCCCAGCTGTAATCTATACCGAAAGTTACGTCCAGCACCTTTCCCGCGCCGACGAACTGGGCGGAGAGGTAGAACGAATAGAAGAATACAATAATCAGCATGCTTACCACGCGCACGGTATTAGACCCGCCTACTGATTTGTAGAAATATTCCGGGAGGGTTATGGCGTCGAATTCTTCGCTTTTTATTCTAAGGCGCTTCGCTATGATAAACCATGATATGATAATTCCGGTTACGCATCCGAAGACGGTGTAGAGCTCGCCGAGCCCTATCCAGAAAATCATCCCCGAAAGCCCCAGCAGAAGCCAGGAGGACTCGGCAGCGGTCCTTTCGGAAAATGCGATAACCCATGCACCCAGCTTTCGTCCGCCGAGGATGAAATCCTCTTTGGTTTTATTCATTCTCCAAGTCCATAAACCCACACCAAGCATCATAAACAGGTATAGAACCAGCCCTAATACAGAATCATTCATTTAACTCACCTTTGAAGTATTATTGTCCCTTGCATAGCAACTATTATATTCTAACGTGCTTAGCCTATCCGAAAGAGGATTGCAAATCAAATGTTAAAAGTTTTAGTTTAAATCAAGTGGAATCATCTAAATTGTTCGAGTTCTGCAGTTTTTATTTAAGATGGTTTCTCAAGCTGCACACACTCCACCGATGCTTCCTTCAGCAGCTCTTCGGAAAGATCGCTGGCATAACCCTCTACATAGAAAATCCTTTTTATTCCTACGTTGATAATCATCTTGGCACAGTATGCGCAGGGGAAGGTGGTGCAGTAGATATCGGCACCGTCGATCTGGATGCCGTATTTCGCCGCCTGGATCAGGGCGTTCATCTCCGCACAGACGGCGCGGCTGAGCTCCTGCCGTTGACCGCTGGGAATGGAGAGCTGATCCCGCAGGCAGCCGCCCCGTTCGCTGCAGTCTTCTATCCCGGTCGGAGGTCCGTTATATCCGGTGCAGAGAATCCGATTCCCCTTAACGATAATCGCCCCAACCTTCCGACGCAGACATGTACTACGCGTCGCCACACGATACGTAATATCCATAAAATATTCGTCCCAGGAAGGTCTTATCTTTATTTTGTCATCATACATAAAAATCTTCTCTATTTGTAAAGATTCAATTCTATTTATTATCATGGAAACCCGATGACAACAAGAAGTAAGCTGAACTTGAGTTGTAAAAAAATATCTTAATATTCCTGGTAACAGGTACATAATAGTAGATAATTCAAGTTATCAGGTTAAGGTGTAAAACAAAACAAGAGGTTGGCTGAAGGAAGTTAAAATTAATGTAATAGGACGGTAGATGTGACCGTTAAACAATCTAACAGTAAAATGGTCTTTTTAAATATCAACCGTGATTCATTACTGAGCAGCAGAGGGGATAAACAGGAAACAAAGAAAACAGTCTTTCCATCACAAACAGAACCACAGATTTTTACAGAGAAGCCTTTTTATATTATGACGAATAGAATTATAAAAGCTATTATGTAAAATAAGGACCAATATTTTCCCATAAGGGATTATGAACCATAAAACCCCAGGCTTAAAAATGAATTGACTTATCAAGGATTTACCCAAAAGGTTGTAGTTATGCCGGCCGCGGGTGCAGGTGGCCTCCGACACACCTGCACCGGATTGGTCATTCCGTAGGGATACATTCAGGGAAGCCATACACGGAATCTTATAAATACGCTGTCACCCTTCGTTTGATACGAAGTCTTTATGATTTACCACGATAATAGAGACCCTGAATCAAGTTCAGGGTGACGGAATCGGTCATTCCGGACTTGATCCGGAATCTCATAAAATAAGCAAATCCTCTGAGAGATTCTTCATGGGCTTTCCTCTGAGGGCTTTCTTCAGAATGACACATCCGATCGATCATTCTGAGGCAAGCAGCCGAAGGGATGCTCCGGAAGAATCTGTAATCGCAGTTTACACATGCCATACGAGCATTAATAAAACGTTCCGAAGCCGGTGGAGAACACCGGCTCCGGCGGAACAGCAGTACACGGAATCTATGTGCGGGGTCAAGGTTGAACCTTGACCCCGCATACTGATGCTGAATCGGGCCTGTCCCGTACGAGCCTGCCACGCACTTGTTGCGGGGGTATGACATATACAATCCGGAAAAAATGCATTTATCAAAAAAAGTTTCGTTGACGGTGGAGAGCCGTCTCCGGCAAAGGATGACAGCATTTCTATTCTTCTTCTGGAAAATCCTGGCAGGGATATTTTTTAGTTATAATCAGGCAATATCTCCATCACCGAGCTTTGCTCTGAGTTTTTCGAGCATATCTTCGGTCATCATCTCCAGGTCGTAATCCGGCTGCCAGCCCCACTCCTCCCGTGCTGCGGAATCGTCCAGCGAACGGGGCCAGGAATCCGCGATATCCTGCCTGTAATCCGGTTCGTATTTACATACGAAATCCGGGATATGCTTTTTGATCGACTCTTCCAGCTCTTTTGCGCTGAAGCTCATAGCAGAGATGTTGAAATCGCAGTGGTGTTGAAGTTTGGATTTATCAACCTCGGCGATTTGAATCAGGGATTTAATCGCATCCGGCATGTACATCATCGGCAGAACTGTGTCCTCACGAACAAAACAGGTATATTTTTTCTTCTTCAACGCTTCATAGTATATCGCCACGGCGTAGTCTGTGGTTCCGCCGCCGGGCAGCGTTTTGTAGCTGATTATGCCGGGGAAGCGCATTCCGCGCACGTCAAGCCCGTATTTTTTTACGTAATAATTGCCCAGCAGCTCCCCCGCCACCTTGGTGACGCCGTATATGCTGGTGGGTCTCAGGATAGTTTCGTTAGGCGTGTTGTCCTTCGGAGTGTCAGGACCGAACACGGCGATGGAGCTGGGACAGATTATTCTTTCTATATCCAGTTCCCTCGCCACTTCAAGGACGTTGTAAAAACCGTTCATATTTACGTTCCAGGCGAGCTGAGGCTTCTGCTCCCCCGATGCGGACAGGATCGCCGCCAGGTGGTAGATGGTGTCTATTTTGTTTTTCTTGCATATATCCGCTACGGCATCTGCATCCAGTACGTCCAGCTTTTCAAAAATGCAGCCCTCGAGCTCTTCTTCGGAGGGTTTACGTATATCGGTGGCGATTATGTTTTCTGCACCGATTTTTTCCGCCAGAGCGCACATCAGCTCGCTGCCGATCTGACCGAGCGAGCCGGTTATTAAAACTTTTTTCATATAAATCCCCTTTGTTCTATATTCAAATGCTAATATATCGTGTCGAATTCTATTAAGCGACCGGCTCGCTGTCAAGGAAACACAAAAGCGGTAGATAAAAAAAGATATACTCAGGCTAAAGAAAGATGATTTGATAGTATATGAATGTTAATAATTTCAATTGAGGGTTGTATTATTAGTTCTGATATAATAATAGTTAAGTATTTTTTTTCATTATTTTTCTATAATCCTTGTATAAATCGTTAAGAGTCATGCCCATTGTTCTGCCGATTTGTAACAATACATGTCTGCTGAGCTCATTATGTGTTGTTGGAACTATTATCGGACGATTAAGTCCATCGAGGTGGTATTTTTCATGGCTTCCTTTGCCCTGGCTTCCGACTAACCTGGCGCCCTTGCGCTTTAAGTATCTTCTAAAATTTCTTACCTTTATTCTGCCTTTATTGACCACCGGTGGCTTCAGACGCTAATAGATATTTTTGTTGGACCGGTATTTTTATACGGAAAACTTCCTTTGTGTTGATTTTACTTTGTTCTTTTTTAATGACTTTATTTTTATCCGGTGTAGGAATGAATCCGGACTCTCTAAGTACCTCCTCGAATGTCCCCCGATCAATACAGTCCTCTATAAATATATTGATGGCTTCCTTTAGATTTTTCTTTGCTTCAGCCGCCGTATTTCCCTGACTTGCCAGAGAAAATGGTTCAAAAGTAGCCACCCAGATATCTTCATCTTTTATTAAATGAGCAAGACCATGAAGCTCGACCATTATCTTTGTATATGTGCTCATAATTTCATACTCCTGTTACCTGCACCGATGTAATATAGTTATTATAATATAATGGTTCACGCATGCAACAATAAACATACAACAGTGGTAGGTTTTAATGACTGTTTCCTATTGTTAATTGAGACCGGATGAATAAAAAACTGTGGAGTCATTTCCATGAAGTGTGATTTTTGCGGGGGCATGTCAGGGATGGAGGATTAGCCGGTTTTATCTTCGTCTTCTTTGATTTTAATCTGCATGTCGAAGCGGACGTTTATATTCCTCATGCTCTTGGGGAGCAGTATCTTTACCGGTACTTTGATTCCGTTTTGGTCTATGGTGACCTCGTTGTTGGAGAGTTTAACGATTATCTCATCTGCGATTCGGGAGACGTCCGTGCCGTGCATATTCAACAGGCTTTCTGCAGCATCAATTATTCCCCTATCGCCGGCAGTTTTTGACTTTTCGGAAGTAGATGATTCCTGCGTGGTAGAAGCAAACGGCCTGGAGGCGGATTTATCCAGTTCCCGCTGCTCATTCGATAGCTGGTCGGCGAGCTCGGATTTATATAACTCCGCTGCCAGGGAGGGATCGCCGGTTCTCTTGTCTATTCCCATTTTAATCTCTTCAATAGATTTTCCGGTTATTTTATCCGGTGTTTGCTTCCCCTGCTTTTCGGTTGCTGCAGGCGGAGTGGTAGAGGTGTCAAACGCTTTATCACCGGTCGGAGCCGGCTTCGCTGCTGCGCCAGCCTGCGGCGCCGCAGCTGCGTACTTCTTAACTTCGCCCTTATCGACGTCCATGCTGACGCGTATGCCCTGTTCTTTAGAGACCTGCTTCAGGGTGATCTTTATAGCTTCCTTCAGAGTTTCGAATACTCCCTTCCCCTCCGTTGCGATAGCTTCGAACCCCGGTCTACCCTCCTTGTTGATATCTTTTCTCATTTCGTCGACCGGCATTATAGTGCCGAGGTCTCGTTTATTGTACTGGATGACAAGTGGCATTTGATCCAGATCGTCACCCTGCTCCAGCAGATTCTCGCGAAGATTGTTTTTGCTTTCGACATTTGCCTTTTTCAGCTCAGTCTGTGAATCCGCCACGAACACCACGCCGTCGCAACCGCGCAGCACAAGCTTTCTGGTAGTGTTGTAATAAACCTGCCCCGGTACGGTGTAGAGCTGTACCCGGGTTTTCATTCCCTGGATTTCTCCGAGCTCCATGGGGAGAAAATCAAAGAAAAGAGTCCTGTCGTCGCTGGTGGCGAGGGAGAGCATCCGTCCTTTATCTTTTTCCGGCAGGGTGTTGTATACCTGCTGAAGGTTTGTGGTCTTACCGCTCAGACCGGGACCGTAGTAAACGATTTTTACATTCAGTTCCTTCGTCGCTGCATTGTAAAATACCATCCTTATGCCTCAGTAAATATTACTAATTTAAGTATAAGTTTAGTTTGCAATATTGTCAATCAATTGAGATTCCAATCCGGCTTATTCCCTCTCCACGCGTGCAGGTGTGTAGGAGCGGCGGACAGGCGCGAAGGAGCATTAATAAAACGTTCCGGAGCCGGTGAAGAACACCGGCTCCGGCAGATCACCAGCAAAGATTAGAAAATCGAGTGATACGGTGAATTGAGCATAATCTCGAGCCAGATGCTGACAGCTATGTAAAGGGAAGACACAATTGTTAGAACTAAAATATATATTCCCACCCTATAACGCAGCGATCTGCTTAGACCCCAACCCGATGTAACCGCTATTGCCGGCAGCACTAACATCAACCAGCGTACATTAATCGGGGTGAAGATGTATAGAAATGTGAAAATCAGGGAGGTAACATACAGCGCGGTTAAGATCATATACCCCGCGGTTCGCCTTCTTCTGTCGCTCAGGGCAGCGTAGCTAAAGATAAAAGTAACGAAAAGGGGTATTTCGATATTATGAATGATATTCGTCCACAGTTTGCCGGCACGAGTTATTTTCTTCCCGCTCTCTCCTTCCGGTGAGGCTTTCGATCTTTCTATTACTTTGTCAGCCTGTTTTAAAATTAAATCTACATAATGTATATAATAGAGAAGAAAAGATATTAAAACGGCTATTATAATTATCAGGGCGATTGAGACGATACGCAGGTTATTCTTACGGTTTGTATAGGCGAGGTATGCCGCAAAGAGGAGAACCGGCAGGAATATGCACAGAAAAATAGTTGTGCCGAAATGGCTGAGGAAGGCTAATATTAAAAACAACAGGGGGAAGGCTATGTGCTTTAATTTATGTATTTTTTTATATTTGAACCCTAATACGGTTATGAATAGCCAGGTGGTGTATACGGAAAATATATTTGTGCAGTTCCCGTGCATAAATTTGAGCATGGTGATGGGGAAAAGATGGAAAGCTCCTGCGGCGATCACCCCGGCGCGGTCGCTGCGAAACATTTTAAACGTGAACAGGAATATAAGAAAGGGCAGCCAGCTGTCCAACAAGACCAATGACCACTTTAACAGACCCTGGTTTGAAAGACCGGTGATTAATTTGAGAGGAAATAATATAATATATAATAAGGTTGGATAGGGAAAGCAATAATTTTCGTCAGGGGTTACGGATGACTGGAGGATTTCTCCTTTATTGCACACTGCTCCCATTCTGTGAGCGTGGAAATCCAGGTCGGATGTGATCATACCGGGGTAGAACCAGACCACCGCTCTTATGACGAAGCCGGCGAAAGCAATTATGAGCAGCAGCTGATACACAAATCGACCGGGATTTAAGTTCAGTTTTTTTAAAATATATTTGAATAAATACTTATTAATAACGGTAAATACCAGGGCAACAGCAGCTATTGTGGGTAAGAAGCCGACGAAGGGAAGAAAAAGAAATCTTTTGAATATCAGGCAGTATCCGAAGATCAATGTGATAACCGAAGCAATGCAGAGCGGTGCTTTCCTGTGGCAGATAAAACCGGCTGCCATAAGAAGTAAAAGCGTCAGGAGCAGCTGAAAAAAAACATCAACCGGAGGTGTAACTGGAAATGCCCGCTTCTCCGGGCTGATTCTGATTTTATCCAGGAATATCGCTCGTGGGCGTATCTCATCCTCCGCCGGATTAACGAACTGGAACATCAGGGAAGGGATATCGATTTTACCCTTTGTAAAAGTGATATTAATCTTCCTGCCTTCATAAGATACTTCCCTTTCGGTCATTTTCTTCTTGTTTATATATACGGCGAACGGAATCGGCTGCTCCGGCGGCTCGCTGCTTCTGACCGATAGAGCAATATCGTATTTCAATCCGTACCCCGTGTGGGGAAGATACATTATGGTCACGGCACGAATCCTGCGGTAGCTCCTGCCGTCGATCTCGGTCTGCTTCGGGTGCATATTGGTAAGGTACATCCTGTCCAGTCCGTGCCCGAATTCAATAAAGATATCCGGTTGGTACTGATACGCGGCGATTATGAGAACCGTCAGGACGAACATCGAGAGTAGAGCGGGTAGAGCAAATTTTCTTATCCGAGTCATGTTCAGTTTCTCAGTCCTTTCCTTTTGAGGATAATCGCTTTGTTAAAAATCTTTTTATTGAATTCGCCTCCTCTTTCAGCAAGAACCGTAGATGCCACAACAGGAAAGGATATAAAATAAAGAGCAGTACTTTACAGGGGAAGCGAATCGTTATTGCCAGACCGTCGATGAATTTAGAAGCAATTACTATGGCAACAGCAGAGAGGAAAGCCTTCAGCAATCTCCTCCACTCCCAGCTTATTTTATAGTACCGCTGACCGAAGAGAAGCGCCAGATAAGCCATCACGGCGTAGGAGATATTCGCCGTTACCGCAGCGCCGATTATCCCTAAAACCGGAATCAGGGTGATATTGAACGCAATGTTTACTGCCAGCGAGATACCTGTGACCACCGGATAATATCTTGTTTTTTTAGATATGCTGATTCCGATGTTTGTCAGGAAGTACGCCGCTTGAAATACATATGCAAAGGCGATAAGCGGTACTATCGGCAGCGCATCGAACCACTGCGGGTTTATTCCCAGCAGTGCGTCGAGCAGCACCAGGAGCTCCCTGGCGAAGAGTGATATCCCAACTGCTATAAATAGCTGAAAGACAAGATGATAAGTGGAGAACCGCGCTATCCGCTTCGGGGCGTCAGGTTCGCTGTGTATTTTGAATGAGTGCGGAGCCCACGCCATGTTGAACGCATAGGTAAAAAACTTAAGTGCCATCCCGATGGTGTAGCCTATCCCGTATATACCGACGGAGGCGAGATTCAAGAATCTGCTTATGATATATCTGTCCGCCTGGTTCAACAGGTGATGCGCCATGTTGTGAGGCACCTTCGGCACACCGAAGGAAAGGAGGTCTTTTAGCATTTTAAGATTCAGCCGCAGCGACACTTTTCGCCAGACCAGCGGCATAAAAGCGGCGGTGAAGAAAAACGAAGTAATAAGGTCTACCATCACTATCCCGTGAATATTCCACTTCAATACCGCAACGAATATTACCTTCAGGATCATGTTTGCCAGGAAACGGACAACCGATATCGCGGCGAAGGTCCTTGCCCGTTCCTCCGTCCTCAGCAGTGTGAACGGTATGTTTAGGAAGCTCCTGGCAAAACAGGCAATCAGCATAACCGTAAACAGCGGTGTATAGGTGCTGAGCAGGTGGCTCATCTGGTCCGGCGGGAGGTCTGCGTCATACAGGAAAAGCCACGCTATTTTATCAATGAATAGATAAAGGGGGATGAATAAGATTATATTTATGGTGGACAATCCATAATATGTAGCCCCGAGCAGCTCCTTTCTACTCCGCTGATCGGTATAGTCAAAATACAACCTCATGAACCCGTCGTTCAGCCCCAGGCGCATTAACATCCGAACCAGCGTGCCGAACAGAGTTACCAGCAGAAGAATGCCGTATTCCCTCGGCGTGAGCATCTTGATATAGACAGGGAACAGCAGGAAATTGATGATGTAATTGATGAAGTCGCCGAGGGAATAGGCAATAGACTTTCGAGTTATCTTCTTAATCTCGCCTTTTAGCATTTATGCATCGAGCCGGTTTAATTTGGTCTTATATAGCCGTGGTCGCTGAGACTACGGAGGAGCTTATCCGATTCCTCTTTAACTCCGAGTGGGGTTTTCCTGTCTTTTATAGATTTTCTCCAATCTTTTAAAAGTTTTCGTATGGTTTTGAGCTTTTCCGAAGTGCCATTCTGCTGGAGGATTAATTTACCCTTCTTGTTAACTCTATATAATCTCTCCTCGATCTGCTCCCGTCTGAAGATATCTTCCCTGACCTCGCTCCAGTTTATCTTTTCGTTTAATTCCGGATAGAGGTATTTCAAATGGGGCACTCTGTAGCAGAATAGATTTCTATTAAAAGCGGGTCCCAGCACGGAGGCTTTGTAGCTGTTTTCGTATAGAGTAAGAGCGACGTATCCGGCGCTCTCCGCCGGCTCACCTTTTTTTGTTACGAGCGGCGTTCCTTCCATAAATATATCTTTCGGCATGGCAAAACCTATCAGTTTTTTTAAAGTCGGATAGATATCCACTATTCCGGAGAGCGTTTTGACACGGGCAGGATTTTTTATTACTCGGGGATAATGAATTATCAACGGAGTGTGCGTCTCCTCCTCGGATAGCATTAGATGATGAGTTGCCAGCCCGTACTCCCCGAACAGCTCACCGTGGTCTGAAGTGATAATCAATATGGTATCTTCGAGCAGGTTCTTTTTCTCCAGCGTCTTTACAATTCTGGCGATCTGATCATCAACGTATTTAACAGCACCGTCATACTGGCTGATGACATATCGCCAGTCCTCTTCGGTCATATCCGGTAACTTCTCTTTTATAAATTCGGCTTCGCTGAGGTCTCCGCAGATATCGCCGGTGAAACTGCCTTTATAATCGAAACTGAAGAGAGTTCTATATTCCTTCGGAGGAAGATACGGATCATGCACGTCCATATAATTTATGAACAGAAAAAACGGATCACCGCTTACGCTGTCCAGCCAGTCAAGGGCATAGTCAGTAACCAGTTCGGCGGGATTTAGCAGTTTTACCTTATTACCCCGTATGGGGCGCCTGATTTTAATATGAGACAGCAGCTCGAATATCTTCAAATCGTTTATCCTGTTGAGCGTGTTTATACTGCTGTCGAACAGCTGGAATCCCTGATCGAAGTGTACCGCCTCCGATAGCAGCGGATTGGCGGACATACACGCCGTCCGGTAGCCGAGCATCTGCAGTCTTTCTGTGAGAGTGAGGCTCTTTTCCGATATTGAAAACTCCTGCCGAACTGCACCGGAGGTTACGCCGGTCATCATGGTAAAGTGCGACGGTATAGTCCAGCTGGAAGAGGAATAATGATTTTCAAAAAGCATCCCGTTCTTCGCAAGGCGGTCAATTGTGGGGGAAACCTTCTCAGCGTAGCCGTATGCGGAGAGGTGATCGACGCGGAGGGTATCTATCATCAGAATTATCACCGGCGCCCTGTGAAGGTCAGGTCGGTGGTTTTGCGAAAGATATTTCGCCCCATTTAAATTCTTAAATATATAGATATTGTAGGCAAGAAGTAGAAGCACAGCAAAAGCTGTTATCGAGATTACTATCCCCCTTTTTATTTTAGAAATATAGTAGAATGCCACCACCAGAAGCTTCCATAAGAAATAGCCGGCCGCGATTATTATTAAATCTGCAGCCAGGCTGATGGGATGAAACCTGGGGAAGATGATACTCTTGTTTGCGGTGACTATGGAGAATATTAAAACCAGTGAGACCAGCACAGCCGAGGCGAGCCCGTGAACGGCTTTATAATCCGGATTCGGCTTCAGCACCGGGGAGAAGAAGTAATACAGGATACCGATAACCGCTCCATATATTCCACCGATCAGCCCGTACAGAAGCGGCGTAATAAACAGCATCCAGAGGGAATTGCCGAACCCCCGAAGCGAGGAATAAATTATCTCTCCCTCTATGAATCCCAGAGCAGCTCCAAGAACAGCGCCGGTGATGAGCCCACAGACGGTATGGAGGAGCAGATTGTTCTCACGTTTCTGAAAAACAGATTTTTTCATTCTTACAATCTCAATATCGAAAGTGAGATAATATCAGAAATCCGAGTACCTAACAATCATCTGGAGTATATATTTACAACAACGCCTTTTAATGAGGTTTAACCGGCACCCAATCTTCGGTAAGACGGTTGAATATGCCGGATAGCTTATTGTTTTTGTGGATGCTGCAGTCAGAGCAAACCAATACATCAGTAAATATGGAAAGACCCGAGCATTTTACTATATGTTTTTTTAAGTATAAATTGTATGTAACGAAATTTGTGCTTAAAGTTAGTCGGATAACAATCGTCTGAATTGACGAGATACTTTTCCAGAAAGTATTCGAAGTACCTATCTATTAACCGCCACGAAGAATCTCCTGTTTTTACGATTACCGTTCTCATCGACTATTTCGAGATTATGCCATCCATTTTCCAGATTCAATGCAATTACATGGTTTTCCTGTGTAGTTGCTTTGAATTGATGATCGATATACCAGAATATTTTCTTTCCGTCCTCCCTGTGAGCTGCACGCAGTGTAAGCTTCTGCCTCTGCCTGTTAAAGTCCCGGGGTATCCATAACCTCGCTTTACTCGTAGGATAAATAATATCGAGTGGATTATTTCCTGAAATTTGTGGACAGTCCTTATTATGAGGAGGTATATTAGACATATTAACACCTCGATCTCGAAGATACTGTACTACATCCGGAGAAAGAAAAAGTCTTGAAACCTTCTTGTAATTTCCGGGCTCCCAGCAAAGCGAGCAAACCTCGTGCTTTTCATCCATAGTTGTAAATATAGATTTATGGTAAGGACATTTTCTAAGAGGTTTCATGAACTCCGGAACTTCAGCGGTAATTGTATTTATACAGTCGGGCCCCGCTCTGAATCCGGTATCCGCACAGAGTTGTATCTCATTCAGGTCTTCGTAAGGTTTATCGAACCAGCTAAGCAATGGGTCTTTCTCGAGGCTGTTGAATATGTCGAAGAGTATAGGTCCGGCGCATGACGCTCCGCTTAATTCACCATTCCCCTTACCGGTAAAGTTCCCAACCCAGACGCCTATTGTCCATTGAGGTGTAACTCCCATAGCCCAGGCGTCTCGCTTTCCGTAACTGGTTCCTGTCTTCCATGCAATTGGCCACTGATTCTGGTAGCTCTGCCAGTAATATTCTGCTCCGGGTCGTTTGACATCTTTAAGTATATTCAGTATTAGATAGCCGGCTCCCTTACTGATCAATCGACGCTGTCCGGAGCTGCTTTTCCCTTGAATATCCTGGTAATAGCTGAGGCTTCCGAACTTACCCATATTTCCCAGCCCCCGGTAAAGCGCTGTCATATCAAGCAGGTTTGCTTCAACTCCTCCTATTATCAGAGGAAGTCCGTAGTGGAAAGGCGAGCCGTAGAGATTATGCAGCCCGGCTTTCTTAAGGAAATCGTAAAAGTCTTCCAGTCCGTAGTAATTCAGCAATCTGACGGCCGGTACGTTAAGCGAGCGGATGAGGGCAGCCCGTGCTGTTACGAGTCCGTCGAACTTTCCGCTGGCATTCTCAGGTGAGAATCCGCTGTAAAATGATGGGATATCTTTTATCATAGTTTGTGGGATGACCGCTCCACTGTCGATGCTGAGAGCATACAGGAATGGTTTTAGCGTGGAACCGGTTGACCTCGGTGCCATCACTCCATCTACGCATCCCTCGGCGTCGGTGTCGTAATAGTCCTGCGAGCCTATATATGCTCTTATTTTCCCTGTTTGTGTATCCGCAACTATCGCAGCGATATTTTTTATGCCTTTTCGAGAAAGCTCGAGGGAATGTTGTTTAACAATATTTCGTGTCATTTTCTGGATGTTAATATCGATAGTCGTAGAGATGATCGGCTCATTTTTTCTCGAGGAATTGTGTATCATCCTGCAGAGGTGAGGAGCATGCATCTCAAAAGGAGCTGCTTCTTCCGGGATGGACTCAAGCAGTGATAGCTCATAGGTTTCTTTTGTTATTATTTCTTCGTTATGTAGTTTTTTCAGCAGCCTGTTTCTTTTTTTAATAAGTGTTTTTGAGCTAACCGGCGGCGAAAGAAGATTCGGTGAATTTGGTAAAACAGCAAGTAATGCCGCCTCCGACCATGTTAATCTTTCAGGGAGCTTTTCAAAATACTTCAAAGATGCGGCTCTGTAGCCGATAATATTTCTTCCGTACGGTGCATGCTCGAGGTACATCCGGAGGATATCAGATTTGGAATATCGTAATTCGATCTTTACAGCCTGGACCATCTCAATAATCTTGTTTAAATAGGATCGTCTTTTCGGCTCCATCAGTCTGGCAAGCTGCATGGTCAATGTGCTGCCGCCGCTGGTAATTTCACCTGAGGAAATATTTTGATATAAAGCTCTTAAGATTGACACAGGATTGACTCCCGGATGATAGTGGAAGTACCTGTCCTCATAGTGCAGAACGGCTTTTTTCAGTTTATATGGGACAGGTGTATGGCTGACAGGAGGAAAACACCACTGCTGGTTATCATTAAGGAAAACCCTCAACAGATGCCCGTCTTTATCCAGTATGGCCTGACTGTAGCTTCCGGCGAACGGTTCGTCCGGTATGGGAACAATAAGCAAGATGATGAGTGATACGAGAAGAAGTGCTAAGAACACCTTTACACATTTTCTTCTCAGTGATCGATTTACCTTCATGATTAATGCTCTTGTTGTACTCATCATCTTCATAATTGTTTTATATAATCGAAGTTATCTTTTTGTTACTTTTACTTTTTTTCCTATCTTTACAGCTTTCATGTTGCTGTTATACATAGCTTCAAAGATCGCAGGCGGCAGAGTGAACTCACCGACCGTTACGGCATTCAGTTTAACTAAGAAGTCGTAGATTCTTTTCGACTTATAGTAGGGTATATCGAAGAACCACATTATACGATCGTCACGAATATCCACATATTCTTCATTATTGAGGTTCCATCGCGCGGTCCAATCGGGAAAATCCTCACCGGAGAGCCTGAGATTTTCGATTTCCCATCCTGAGGGTAGAATCTGCACGAGAGCAAGTTCTTCCATATTTGAGCTGAGAGTAGATTTTGCTCTGATATGTGCCCAGAAGGCTACGCCCTGTTTTAGCTTAGAAGGGTCTATCGGTACGCCGTCTTCGCTCAGCCATTCGATATCCAACCAGAGATTCTTTGATACATCCTTCTCCTCCGGATGCAGGGGTAAGCCATCCCACTCAAGGACGGCATGAACTATGTTAACATTTGTTTTTTTGTCAATTTTTACAATTATATGCTCTCCAAAATCTTTACTAATATCAAAGCTGAATTTTATATTCTCTGTATCAAACTTGATCTCCCTGCCGTCAGGCAATCTTACAGATCCGGCAATTACCATTTTTTTATCTTTTTGTTTCTCTACAGTGAATCCCAGGTATTTTCCGACAGAAAGCAGGCAGTAGCCGAGAGTCTGTGTGGAGTGCCATTTTTGAGAGGTCAACTCCTTTACAATTTCTTCATATAAAGTATCCGCCTTTGACCAGTTTTCGAATAGTACCAGCATCTCAAGTATTATAGCCCTGTCTCGCATAGAAGAGCCGTAAGTACCTCCCGGCTCTTTATACTCATGCACCTCCATACCGGTATCTTTTATTATATCAGATGCTGTTTTATTTATTCCGACCAGCTGATACGCACCGGCAAGGAGCCATTTTTCGGTATCGGTCATTTTCTCAAGATCATTTTCCTTGAGAAGATTCATTGCACCGATCTCCGGTTCACCATAAAGTGCGAGGAGATATACACGATAGATGCGTTCCATCAAATTATCCTTGTTTGTCCTTGCTCTGGATCGTTGGAATCTATACCAATTAGTTAACATGTTTTCTGGTATTCTGTAGCCAAGTTTTTTTGCTTCTATCAGGAAGTGCCCTGCATAATTAGTACTCCAGATGGAGGGGTCTGAATCTGTAGGCCAGTAAGAAAATCCTCCGGATGCAGTCTGAAACTGAGTAAGTTTAGCTATACCGGCATTGATATTTCTGTCGATATTAACTTCATCATTTTTATTAGATTTTATGAGGTGCTTGAGGAAGAGCTGTGGAAATACGGCGCTGGTTATCTGTTCGAGGCAGCCGTATGGATATTTGATCAACCAGCCGAGGCGGTGTCCAAAGTTGAGATTGGGACGACGAGATATAATTATCTTAGCGTGGTTTGAACCTTTTAATCCCTTCGCTGGTATTTTTATTGTATTCGTCTCTCCCGGTCTGATTTTCATGGCAATATTATCATATATTCTTGTTGAATAAGGTCGAATAGTTATATTGGTCTCGCTTTTTACGCTGTACTTTGTCGACTTTGCAGTGATTATTATTTTAGAATCACCAATTGCTTCTAAGACATTCAAGTTGAAGAAAACATCCTTCTCACCCGGTTTACTAAATGCTACCTCTTTAGTTCCTCTGCCCTCTACAAGGATTGGACCCTTTGGCACTATTGATAGCTTTACATTTTTGATATCTTCAGCCATCGCGAATACAGTAACCGGTATTGTTATCTTATCTTTTGGAGCAAGTACCCTCGGTAGCGTAGGAAGAATCATCAGGTCTGTTTTTACCG
>Ga0180433_10003913_pt1 | contig 21362 bp, 34 predicted proteins | sample SS_ome_8_FD_132980 | JGI IMG/M metagenome (GOLD analysis project Ga0180433, IMG submission 132980) | Hypersaline lake sediment archaeal communities from the Salton Sea, California, USA - SS_1_D_1 metaG | ecosystem: Environmental > Aquatic > Non-marine Saline and Alkaline > Hypersaline >... | reverse complement strand
TTTCTATATCCACCAGACCTTCATCAGGTCCAAACCTTCGTCCTTTTGGGGGCTCCAGTGGAGGCATTGATGTAAAAATACTGTATAAATTACCCATGCCCTCAGTATTCCTAACAACAAGGGCTCCAATCATAATAATTGAAACAAAATTCAAAAAACACAATATCAAAATGATTACAAGTAAAGTTATCATACTTGACCTTTCTACTCTTCTGCTCATTGTCGCAAATACAAAGCCTCATCAAGACAACAAAACATCCCGATACAATAAAACATCCTTAGGTATAATCTGACTAATATCCAATCTCGGAATATCCGCACCAACCCCCTGTTGAGAAATTTCTATCTTCAAATACGGATTAAGTGACCACTCGGGAGATTTAAACAAACCTATATTATCAAAACACACATTAATCTGCCCATTAATATTTGAAACAGTTGTTGTTTCTACAATTGTATGAGTTTCAGTATTCAACATGAAACTAAATGCTAAATTTTGCCCCGGAGGACACACTTCTTCAGGAATAAACGCCATTAAAATTCTTGTGTCGGAATCTTCACCCATTGTAATATTATTTCTTTTAATATACAAGCTAAATTTCCACACTCCTAAAGCTGCTTCAACATCTACACCACCCACATCAGACACACATGCCCACTCCATTAAAATTGTCCAATTCTCAGTTGAATTGCCATCTTCCCCCACACCCGAATAATGTTGATTGACCTGCCACGATTGATTTCCAGAGTTGTAAATTGATCTCAATGTGGTGGAAATTTGCAACCCATTCCTTGTTAAAAATTGAGACAATTTATTTGTATTATTTAAATTATGTTTAACCTCAATTACTACTGGAACCAATTCGCATTCACAAGCTTCTTGAACTACATCTGTAGATTCATCTAAATCTTCACCATCATCATCTTGGAATACGGCCATTAAATCACTGTATTGAACATAAAAAGCTACATTACTCACAAATTCCCCTAGATAATTGGTGGCATCCATTTCGCCTTCTACATCAATTTCAATATCGCCAATTTCACTTTGAGCATAACTACTTGTTTCAAAAGAACCAGGGGCAGTAATTTCAATATCACCCACTTCATCCATTGCAATAGCCCACTCAACACTGGTCTCTATTCCCCATTCAGTAACTTCATCGCCCGTTAAAACAAATGGAAGGCATTCAGGAATTTGTTGTAATACATGTGGATCAGTACCGGGAAACACCTCAATATAATTTCCGCATCCATCAAAATAATTTTCCTGATGTCTTGTAAGCGCAGGTTGAGTATAACGAACAATTCTACCAATATTAGAAATTTCGCTACTCTCATTATAAAATTCAGTAAATCCTCTCTCTACAAGTTTCTCGCAAAGTTCTTTAAGGGAGCATGCCATGATTACTACGATTTGTTTCCTATCACAATCCAATGTAGCAATCTCATTATCGTTGTAATAAAGAGGATACCAACCATTCTCGCCCCAAACTATACAACGAAATTTTTGGCATATACTTTCAACTTGCCAATAATATGGAACACATTCTCCTACATTAAAAACAAACTCTTTATCAGTAGTAAAATCCAAGTCATAATTTATAGTTGCAATCGGTTCTACTATAGACCATAAAGTAGAAATAGGATCAATTTTTGCTACTGGAGTGGTTATTATTGTCCCTGTCGGTTCTACCACCAACCAAGAAATAGGGGCGGGGGACATAGTGGCTAATTCAGCCCATATAGCCGTTGGCTCTACCACCGACCAAAAAACAGAAGTAGGAGAAATTACAGCAGTGGCGAGTTCCACATAAGATGGTTCTATAACTATCCAAGAAACTTCAATGGGAGAAACTAAAGATGTCAAGATCTTCCGTGCAAACCCAAACGGTTCTACCACCCACCAGGAAATAGAGGCGGGAGACATGGTAGCTAATTCAATCGGTATAGCCGTTGGCTCTACCACCGACCAAGAAACAGAAGTAGGAGAAATTACAGCAGTGGCGAGTTCCACATAAGATGGTTCTATAATTATCCAAGAAACTTCAATGGGAGAAACTAAAGATGTCACTAAAACCGTCGCCTCCCAAGTCGGTTCTATCACCGACCAAGAAAGAAAGACGGGAGACATAATGGCAAATTCAGCCCGTATAGCTGTTGGCTCTACCACCGACCAAGAAGCAGAAGTGGGAGAAACCATCTGTGGTTTCATAACTATCCAAGAAACTTCAACGGGAGAAACTAAAGCTGTCACTAAAGCCATTGTAACCGAAATCGGTTCTACCACTGACCAAGAAATAGAGGTGGGAGAAACTACAGCTACCGCTATCGCAATTACAATAGGTTCCACTACCACCCAAGAAACAGAAACGGGAGAAATTGTTGCTGTTTCTATTAACGGCGATACCACTTCTGGTGTGGACCAAGAAACTGCAACGGGGGATACCGTAACCAACACAATTATTGTAGCAGTAGGTTCTACTACAGACCAAGTAAGACCAAGACCAGTAGGAGAAACTACTGCTGTGGCTGAATTAACAAATACCGTAACAGAACCAGATGAAATCGAAGTGTCAATATAAACCGACGGCATGCCCGGCATAGCATCCCAAATTGCGCCTATAATAGAAAACAAACCATTAGACGACATTGCAACAGAATAACCAAATCCTTGACCATTACCACCCGATGAAGCATAAACTTTATCTTGTTGCGTCCAAGTATTGCTATCCTTTCGCTCAAAAAAATAAGCAGAACCCGTACATAATGGTAAGTCCTCGGGATTAAATGTAGGGCCGTATTCCTCTGACGCGGGATAATCCCCCCAAGACTGCCAGCGAACACCACACCATCCAGCCCCTACAACAACCAATGAACCATCTGAGGAAATAGATACAGACCAACCAAAATAATCCTCTTGTGTCGCGTCGTCAGCATATAAATAACCTCCACCAATACCATCAATCTTATCAACATACGCCGCTCCGGTATTATTTAGGTACGATTTTTGTCCAAATTTGAATGAACATGGTAATCCTATGACAACATATTCACCATCATCCGAAATATCTATAGAAGAAGCATATCCATATTGTGTAGAAGATCCAAATTCTAATTGCGACCAAGTGCTAGCAGTGCGAGAAAAAATATAATGTTTCTTGGCAATAGGATCGCCTATGGCAACACGGGAACCATCGCCCGAAATAGAACAAGACCATCCAAAACAATTACCATATGTGGCATCAGACGCCATTAATTTTTGTTGTAATGACCAAGACGTATCACTGCGGACATAAATATAAACAGCACCAGCATCAGAAGCAGTAGGAGTATTCTCTCTAGGAGCACCAACACTTGCATATAATCCATCAGATGAAATATTTACAGAATAGCCAAATTCACTATAGCCAACACCATCACCACACCCTAATATTTCCTGTTGCGACCATGAAGTGCCACTGCGAGTAAAAATATAAGCAGCACCCTGATGCTTATCTCCGAATCCACCAATGTAATTTTTTGGGGCACCTATAATGACATATGATCCATCAGATGAAATAGATACCGACCGACCAAAATCATCACCGACCTCATAATCAGATGCTACCAATTTATCTTGTTGTGACCAAGTACCATCAATCAGAACATAAATATATGCAACGCCATAATTCGGTCTGGCATCGTGAAATTTTTCACCCTGATTTGAACCAACAATGGCATATTGTCCATTAGAAGATATAGCAACAGATACACCAAATTGTGCTAAACTACTAAGATCGGACGGCAATAATATCGCTTGCTGCGTAGATTCCACATTTACACCCCAGTTTTAGCTTAACTGTAAAATGCCTTGAGCATCCCAAGGTACATCAACTTGTGTGGCTTCTTTCGCTAGCGGTTGGTTAACGAATTCTATAAATGCAATTGGAATATCATTGGCATCAGTACCATCAACATATTTATACAAAAGAACGCCTTGATAGTCCCTAGTAGCGTCTCCACTCAAACCGCTAAAGCTAATATTATCAGCATCAAATTCTGCCCGTGTGTTAATATCATCTTTATTAACAGCCTCATTAGCTAATGCCACATCTGCGTATCCTGTAGCATCACTTGTATCAACTGTCGTGAAATCAGAAATATTAACAATTGCTGTATTTTCGGTATCACATGTTGTATTTGTCATTAAAAGACGAGCGCGAATATCATCGCCACCTGCAAGGTCGATTTCCCCAGACGCACTTGCCCTTTTAAATTCATTATAAACTAGAGATGCCATAATTCTTCCTCCTATAAGTAACTAGATATATATATGATATTAGAGATCATTCCTAAGAATTCTAAAAAACCGTCACCAATTTTACGCTTCTAGCCTTTTTAAAATTTCAGACACTAATGGATGCCTAACAATAGAATCTTCTCCAAAACGTATAACACCCACACCAGGCAGAGTTTCAAGCCTATGAACCACATCAACAAGAGCCACCCCATTGCCATGATTTGGAAGATCACTTTGTTTTGGATCGCCCGTAACAATAATTTTACTATTATTTCCGAATCGTGTTAAAAACAATTTTAATTGCGAATGAGTAGCATTTTGGGCTTCGTCAAAAATACAAACAGAATCATCGAACGTTCGGCCTCGCATGTAGGCAATAGGAGCAACCTCCACAAATGTAGTTACAAAATGTTCAAAACTATCCTGTCCTGCACCAACAAGTTTCCGAACACAATCAAACACGGGAAGAATATATGGATTTATCTTTTCCTCAAAAGTACCGGGCAGGAAGCCTAAATTTTCACCCGATTCTACAATTGGCCTGGTTAAAACAATCTTTCGCTTAGTTTTATTTAAGACCTCAGCAATGGCAAATGCAGCAGCAAGATGCGTCTTGCCACTCCCGGCTGGACCTAACATCGCTGTGATATCATGTTCTTGATAAACAGAATAAGCAAGTTTTTGAGCGGAATTAAGAAAATTTATGTGAAATTGTCCATTGGTTTTTTTCTTCGCCATACAAAATCATTCCTTCTACCCGTATATATACATGATGTATTTTAAATATAGAACTAAACGCAATGCAATTTAAAACCTTTTTAATAGAGTCTGAAAGTGATTATAAGGAAGAGTTAAAAAAAACGATATCCAAACTCCCCAAAAGACATGCTGCGCTCATTAAGGATTTTAAATACATTTTCCAGGGAACAAATACTTTGAAAAATGATAAAGACCATGTAGGTCTCATAGATCAAGAAAACAAAAAAATTGTTGTTGCATCTCCTTGGAACTATGGCAGAGAATATACGCTTCTACACGAAATAGGACATTTAGTATACGAAAACTTCGTAACAGATGAATTAAAAAAACAATGGAAACAAATTGTAAAAACAACTAAAAATAAACAAAATCAGGCAGCGGAAGAGTTGTTTTGTATGGCGTATGCTAACACTTATGCAAAAAATAAAATTGAAATTCATTCCCACGGAAAATGGGAACAATTTATTAAAAATCTACCTAATTAATATTGAAAAAGAGAATAAAAATGGGTATCAGATATAAATTAAAAAGCGAAGCAGATAGAATTGACTATCTCCCCCCTCACGGATCAGGATCACGAGGAAGACAAGAGGCTGCCAATGTAGCTAACTACACTGTGGATTTCTTGCTCCAAAAAAGACTTCGCACTGTGGTAAAACGCAAATCAGGAATTTTAATTACAGAAGATGACTCCCAAGAGGGTGAATATGTAAAAGACACATATTTTATAGCTGCGACCATACCCGATGGCACTGGTGATGGGAAACCGGAACACGAAGGATTAAAACCCACTGGAGCTTTTGATATAAATGTTATTATTTACGAAGATGATACTTATACACCAATAAGTGCGATGCTGTTATCACCCACAACGCCAACTTTAATCCCGTTCTGGTCATTTGATTAAACGCCAGTTGTTAATTGTTGAGCATCACGAAGCAATCCTGGGATTGTAACCATCGCTTGTTCGCTCAGTCTCTCATATTCATTAATATCAAGAGAAAATATCTTATAATGATGACAAACAGGATTTCGCATAATTTGAGGCTTCCAGCCGCGATTCTGTGCCCGGACTGTCATAATAAAATTACCTCCAATTTGAGGCAATTCTTTAGGGTAAGGCCCAATATCTTCCCACGTTTTACGAGTAACTAATAGACAATACTCTTGAATAAAATCTACTTTTTGATTCTGCATATAATATGATTGTAATTCCACACCCACCATACCTGAATCTTGGGCTTCAGAAACATTAATTAATAAATCAATCCACGCAGGATTGGTAATTACCACATCACAATGTAAAAAAAGAAAATAATTAGAACCCTTGTCTGCTTTCTCTACTCCTTTATTGATAGCTGCCCCCCAATACAAATTTTCTTCATTTCTTACAATTTTAATTCCGTCATCTTCAATTTCATCTAAAAAATCCTGTGTCTCTTGTCCCGATCCATTATCAACCACTATGATTTCATAATTATTATTACTACTAGTAACAGCAATAGATTGCAAACATATATTTAAATACTCGGGTCTATCCTTATGTACTACAATAATTGAAATCTGTTCTTCGCTTCCATCTGCTGTCATATTAAAAGACAACTCAGGTCTCTCTCCCTCTAGGGGATTGTGCGGTGTTATATTCTTTGCCATATTTAACCCTCAATATCTATTTCATGCACTCCAACTTGACATACACACTTAATCGTTTTGCCCTCAGATGTTATAATATTTTCTTCAAATTGATCTCTGGATAATTTATTCACAAAATTCTCAGCCCGTGCTTTGTCCACAAAAACCCTCTCAAATCTAATTCCAACATGATCTAAAAGTGCAGAAGGCCCATCTATTTCTCTAGAAACTGTAACCACGGCCCATGCTTTTTTATTCATCTGTTTTCCTCCCGCTTCTTTTTACCAATACGACTCAATTGAGCCTTAACTAACTGTTTATAGTGTGGCAATATGCTGTGGGGATATTTAGAAACCGTTTTTATTAATTCTTGTGTTGTATAAACATCATACTCTTGCTCTTCAATCCATTTAATCACAGATTTTAAAGTAACTTCAATACCCCGACTCCTACTTAGAGATTTAGTCTCCTGCGATGCGGCTTTGCTTTCTTGAATCATTTGCCGCATAGTGCTAGCTTTATCATGTGTAATGTGTGTATCAAAATTTAATTTTTCCGGCATTTTGCCCTCTCTTCTTCAAATTGTTCTATAACTTCTGGTGGAACCTCAGGAATAGTTACGTCATTATCACTTCGCCATTGAAGAAACGTAAGAATTTTGCATTTCAATTCATCAATGTAAGGAAGAGAATCCTGAATGTCAATCTGTTGTGTTTCATAATCTACATATCCAGCTACGTGATTCACAACACCATCTATTTCATATTTCACCCTAATAGGAATAACATTCGCCACATGAAGAATCTTAACATGTGTATCACCATCATCAGGAACAATAACCGCCTCCATTTCTTCTGCGTACTTAAAGTGAGTATCCTCTGACATTATTGAACTCCAATAGACTAAATAATTATAGTTGCATTGCGTTGCATTAGTATAGTAATCATATATGTTAAAATTTAAAGAATACCTCCGACAAATGGAAATGAACACTGTTGGCAAACATAATGATTTTGCCCAGGGAGCTATTGGACCATCCCACAACACTGGAAGTGAAACTGGAGCTAGCGACACATATGGCAACAGAACGCTATCAAGCACAGATTTAGTAGTTAAAGGTGTGCCACATAAGACCATTGTAGGTCGCATCTCAATGATTGACCCAAATAAAACCCCCATCTATATACAAGTAGCCGATGAACGGGGGGTGGTTTTAGCTCATATTAAAATACCCGAACGAGATTTAAATATGAGACTTACGGGGGTACCGCCAAAATTAGAGGATATGAAAAATAAGCGAATAAGAATTGTTCTTCAAAGAAGTGAAAACGATCAATCTAACACTTATACAAAAATAGCTTGGGGTCAAATTTATTAACGGTGATTGTGGAAATAGGTCACAGGAACCTTATCTGGATCTAACCCAGGACCATACGGCGAAGGACAATAATCTTTAGATAATTTATCAATCACACGATCAGATACTTTATTTACCACAAAATCTCCTACAATCATCAATCCCACAATAATAGCAAAAGCACCCATAATAATTAACAATACTTGCTTGTTCTTAAATTTTTTCATACCAATTTCTCCAAATTTATAATAGTAATTATTTTAGCACAATTAGTTCAAACTTACAAAAGGGCTATTTTTTTTAAAAGAGATTCATGTTCTTCTGTTAATTTATCAGGTAACATCAATTTCAATGAAATAAATAAATCTCCCCGCCCCTTTTTTCCTTTCAATCCCAGACCTTTTAATTTAAATTTATTCTTAACATTAGTGCGTGGTGGTATACAAAATTTAGTATTTTGTCCATTAATTGTTGATACCTCCATGTGAGTGCCAAAAACCAAATCTGTGTATTTTATTTCTTTCTCACAATATAAATTCAATCCACTTCTAATAAATTTATTATGTGGTTTGACTCTTACACGAATGAACAAATCGCCATTCCCAGATGGTCCTGGATGTCCTTCTCCTGTGAGCGACATTAATTGATTGTTTTCAATACTCGGGGGAATCTTAACATCTAATGAAACTACTTCTGACCCAACACATCCCGAACCATTACATTTTACACACTTGTTTTTAGGTATCTTACCCGAACCGTTACAAAATGAACATCTAGTAAAAAATTTAAAGGGGGCGGAATTATATTCTTGTTTTCCTGACCCATTACAAATTTCACAGGTTGCTAAATCAGCATATCCCTTTCCACCACACTCAACACAAGTCTGTGATTTCCTAAACGACACAGATTTAGTACACCCATGAAATACATCTTCTAGAGTTACCTCGACATCAGCATGCACATCATCCCCACGGCTCTTTCTAAAAAAATCACCAAAAACACTAAAGGGATCGAAAAAAACGCGAGATGCTTGTCCTCGGCGGTCATAAATCTCGCGTTTTTCTTTATTGCCCAAAACTTCATAGGCTTGAGCCACTTGTTTAAATTTATTTGCTGCATCGGGGTCATCCGGGTTTGTATCAGGATGAAACTTTAATGCTTTTTTTCGATAAGCAGCATTAATCTCTTCAGGCGTGGCACCTCTATGAACCTCTAATATTTCATAAAAATCCATTATTCTATTATTCTTTAAGAACAGCTTTTACCGAACTTGGTTCAATTGTACCGATTTGTCGTTTCGAATCATTAAATTTTGGGGAAGCTACAAAACCACCAGAAAGCATAATGCGATCACCTACATCAAATCCCCATTCCTCGGACTTAATTCTCGGACCCACCGCCAAAATGTATGCTTGTGGGGTATCCATTACAGCTTGATTATCTACTAAATGCAATTTAGTACCGAGAACTTCATCCTTATTCAAAATTTCAACCAAAACCTGGCTACCTACAGGGACTACACCAGTTATATTAGGTACACTCATTTTTCTCTCCTATTAAAAATTATTAAAAATCACTCTAAAAACTACCGCAACATTAATATACGCCAAAAGGGTTAATGTCGTAAGATGAATCATTATAAGCAACATTATCGTTAAAATTACTACTAATTACACAATCACTAGTAGTTGTAACATAACTAATTTGCTTGTCTACTTTAGATGCTAATTGATCTTCAATTGCAGACTCCACAATGGATTCGGCTAAATCAAATGGACTAGACGCTCCCAAGTGATACATCTCTAACAACAACGCTTTTATCTCTTCTCTACTTAGTCTATAATTCATTCTACAACCGCTCTACCTTTTAATTGTTCCCAATCTCTTTCCGGTCTAACTTCCAAGTTGGTTTGCCATGCTCCTCTCATTACATTAACATTGCAACCCAATTCTTCCGCAACCACCATCAAAGCATTAAGGTCTTTGGGAAAACATGATCCCGAAAACCCTAAAGAGCCATCAGGCCCAGGCACAGACCAGTGAGATTCTCCTAAACGAGAATCTTTTATTGCATATTCTATAACTTTATCATAATCAACATCATACAATTTATCACAAATTTGTTTTAATTCATTCGCTAAAGAAACCTTAATTGCAAGAAAAACATTTGTAGTATATTTAACCATCTCTGCAATGGTAGAACTAGTTTTTGTTACCGGCACATCTGAATACGCTGTGGCATACATTTGTTTTAAAATTGATGTTCCTTCACGGGGACCACCAATAATAATACGATCCTGATTCTTAAAATCTTTAACAGCATCTCGCTCTGTTAAAAATTCAGGATTGAAACAAACTACATTCGTATTACACAAGTCGTTAAGTGCAGCTACAGTGCCAGGCGGAACAGTAGATTTAACAACAATCACTCGTTGAGTTTTAGAAAACTCATCTAACTCCATAACTACCGATCTAACAATAGCAATGTCCGCCTCCCCATTCTTTTTCATGGGAGTGGGAAGGCAAACAAAAATAGGACCATCTGTTCTCTCAAGCAAACATTGCAATCCATTCATCTCTTGAGGAATTTTATACCCTTCTACCCTAACCTCTGCCTCATCATTTCTCCAAACATAAATTAAATCAGGATCTTTTTTATCATAAGTAATAACTTCAAAAGCATGCCGCATACCTTCACGTACTGCGTTTCCTACAAATCCCTGACCCACTATGCCAATATTCATTTTTTTCTCCCAATCTAACCCCATTCATTATTTTCTTTTAAAACCTCTACCATATGCCGAGCAATAGCCTCTAAAGCAGTTTCCCCAGGTCTAACCCCCTTATGAGAATTAAATTCATCTTGAATCTTAATTTCATAATCATTCCATTCATACTCTCTAATCTCTTGTAATCTTTTTAAAAATTTGTCATACATGATACCTTTAAGATAGTTAATTCAACCAATATGTTATAAAATAACACTTACCATCTCTCTCACCAAGCAGAATAGGATTAATATAATTCTTTTTAATCATAAATAAATCTAACGCCATTTTAGCTTCTGCTTCATCAAAAAATTTGACACATTTTCCATCTTTGTGAAAGTACCACCCACCCTGAGCCTTCTCGGGCTGATTCAAACCAGGAACTAAAAACCACAAGGCGTCAAAAATAGGCTTCTTCCCCGCATCAGGAAATGCCTCAATTAAATTGACTACTCTCCGCATATCATCAGGAATGTGCTGTGATAATGAATGGAATGGATACGCTCTAGGTTGATATTCAAAAAAAATAGGGGAACCATTTTTAGTTAATTCAGGAAACAAATTATAAGGAGCAACAATCTTATAAACAAGATTACCTGTATTCCGCACAAATAACTCAAAACCAAGCAATTTAGCTAAAATCACAGCAGCATTTGTCATAGTAATACGATTAAAACCAAAATATTTCTCCTGCTTAATTTTAAAATCCTGAAGATCAGACATAATCAAACTGTATAGGTCTTTACATCCTAATTCTAAATATCTTTCAGCTTTTCTTTCAGCATGTTCTATTTCATCTACATGTAGAGTGTTAAATCTAACATGTTGTGCAAATGAATTAGGCAAAGTATTCCACAACTCCTTGCCCCGCCTCCAAATTATTCTTAGATCTATAGAAGTGATTTTCTTTTGTTGGCGAAGGGCATTGCGAGATTGTTGTGTTAGCAATCTCGCGTGCATTTGACATGAGGCAGGAAGAGATAACTTTTTGAAGACATCTTTAGCCACTTTATTTCTAGCAGCAGATTTTAAGATAGAGGGAACAACCTTAGTGAGATTATTTTCTTTGGCAAACTTGGCAACTTTAAGAATTTCTAATACGCACTCCGCAAAATCACTATCACTTCTAAATGCGCCGTCAAAGACATTAGCAACTTCAGGGTGATCTATATCTACAGCCATAGCAAAAGAAACGATTTGTTTTCCTATATCGCCAAGCGCAAATTCAATCAAATCAGAATCATATGACTCAGGAGTATCTGGAATAAAACAACTCAAAAGATTGGATTGCGGTGGTAACACAAAATTAGATTCCAACCGCTGAAAAACTAATTTTATAATTTCTTGAGCTTCATAGATCATCGGAGTCTCATCATTTAATGGGCTCTAATTTACAAATAATGCGATTACCTTCAAATTTAGGTTTTAACACAACCTTACCTACAGTGTCAAGCTGATTTAATATTTTTTCCATAACTACAAATCCCAAATCTTTATGTGCATGTTCTCTACTTTTAAACATCATATTCAATTGCAGATGCTTGCCTTGCTCTAAGAATTTTTGAGCAGCCCTAGACTTTGTATTAATATCATGTTCGGCAATTTTGGGGCGAAGTCTAATTTGCTTTAACTCCACACCTTTTTGTTTCTTTTTATCTTTGTTCTTTGTGGATTGTTGATATTTATATTTCCCATAATCCATTATAGAACAAACAGGAGGGCGTGCGTGAGGCGCAACCTCAACCAAATCCAATCCTTCATCTTGTGCCATTTTTTTGGCTTTATAAGTAGGATAAACGCCAATATTTTTGCCATCCTTAACTACCAAAACAGGAGAAATTCTTATTTTATCATTTACACGAACAAACTGATTCTTTTCTTTTTTCATCGCTTTGCGGGCAGGAAACCCCTACTTGCGTAAGCAAGTTCGCCTGTCACAATGAGTGAGCGAAGCGAACGAATAAAACGGGCGAACCTCTTTTAAGGTAGTGGAAGGAATGCCCGCCTTAAAAAAAATAGGAATTCTGCTTCTCCTTGTCCTTTCTCAAAAAAAATTAAGTTATCATACTATTAGGGCATTAGAAATTATATTGAAATCAGGTAGCGGGAATGCTCTTAGGAGCAAACTCAGTAGAGGACGCCTTGGAAAATAAGGTTGGATGATATCCAACAAAATTCTTCTATGTGGTTGGCTGAAAACATTTGTGGATAGCAACCCAATCCCCTACATTCCGAAGGAATGTAGGGGAAATTGATTAAAATTCTGTTGTATAACTTTTCTCGATTTTAATTAAAAACCCTTCATTTTGAACTGGAAATCTTCTAACCCATTTTATTCCTTCTCCCACAGTGCAACCAAAATCAATTTCACTAATATTGCTTGGTGTCCAACTAGGAATTACACTTGCCGCTAAAGAACCATAAACTACAGAATCAAGTGGTATATTACTCGGAAGAATTACTCGTTCAGCTTCTCTAAGTAATTTAAATTCCATCCAATAGCATCCGGGAAGGCAAGTATCTCTAGCTTCCCATTCATGAACTAAATAAGTATCAGTTAGTTCATCTCTGATAGTAGAGCCATCAACATTCACTGTATCTTGTTTCACCAACTCAAAAGATGCTGGTGAATTTAACACTCTAAATATCCTAAGAGTAGAACCTCGTGGCCAAGATGTAGCTCTCGTACCATTATAAGCCCTCTGTACTCTAATGAGTTTGTTAATTTCATCAAATCCTGTCACAAGCATATGTTCTGGAAGGCGAACACGATCCATAATGATAATATCATTTATCATTACTTGATTAAACCCAATGTCATCAGCCAATCTAAAATAAGTATCTTGATTAGTGATTGCAGTTTTGAGTTTACCAATCGCCCACATATTTGTTTCTACAATCATATTAGGAACAGAAACAATTGCTTCACATTCAGGACAAGTCCAATAATCTGCTGTAAATCCTGAAGGAACTGTAAATTCATACTCACAAGCAGGACAAACATAAACATCTATTTCTAAATCTAAAGGACCATTGCAGTCTTCTACTGAAACTTTAAAGTCGGGCTGTGTATCATGTCGCCTAATGGTGAAATCGGGACATACATCATCCGAACAGCCAAAGCCATCGGGACAACTGCCTCTCGTAGTAGGCGTATCTAAAGTTGAGCCACATCCTGAGCTAAGTCTATTGCATATTACCATGATATTCTATATACGCTCAATAACATCAAATATACCCAAATCATCCCTAAGATGCATATTCCATTCATCCATCCAATTTAAATTACTTCTAAACTCTTCAAGCTGAACATATCCATCTTTTGCTATCCTATCTGTCTCAGATACATTCTGATCCATACACATAGAAGAATCAGAATCATAATGCCTTAAATCACTATAATAAATTACCCTTTTAATGCCACTTGTAACGATTTCAAGCATACAAGTAGGACACGGTTTCCCCGTAACATATAAAGTGGCACCATCCAGAAGCTCTTTTTTTGAATGATTAATAGCATTTCGTTCGGCATGATTAATATATGGATACTTTCTTAAATAACCATCTATATCATCTCTACCCCAATGAATTGCATTATCATTCATTTGACGAGGGGGACCATTATATCCCCAACCTAAAGGGAAATTATTAGACGAAACAATAACAGCACCATGTTGTGTGTTAGGATCTTTAGAAAAAGCTGAAATTAAAAATGCCAGCCCCATGTATTTCTCATGACGAGAAGGAACTGATCGTGGGGGAACTTTATTACTCATCTTTCACCATTTGCTCTGCGTTATATTGTCCAGTAAGAGGATTAAATATGCCAATACGCACTAAATCATTCTCATCATCAGTAAGAACCTTAATATAACCCCTGTTCAACAAATCAATTACTTCCTCTAAACACTTTTCCAATCCCTGGGAAGGATCTTTTTTATATACATTTTGTGCTGCATTCCTCAAAATCAACATCAAAATTTCGTGACTTATAGGATCGTATTCGGAAAGCTCATCCACAGTCATATTCGGCTTTACAGGACGATACATTTTTTTACCTTATTAAGATTTCTGAAAGTTTAAATTTATCCACACTTTCTACAGCAGTAATCACCACTCTATTCTCAACAATTATCCTTGCTGTTCCCTTTGCTAAATGAGACAAATGAAAAGGAACTTTATCATCCCCATATTTAGAACCAGGAAGTTTCAACAAATTAGAACCTTTGAACCAAACACCAAATCTCCTCAAACACCTACGAATCGCTATATCTTGGTAATGATCCGATTCTTGAGTTTGTTTTCTATAATCTGTGCCCGATGCCATATCCTGTTTGTTAAATTCACAAACATCACCATAGTTTTTAATAATTTCTTTAAATAAAGTCAAATTATTTCTAAAAAACGACCAATAAGAATCTTCATAAAGTTGCATCCCTAAGTCCCAAGAATATATATTTTTCCCAATATTAAAGGCCCAAAACCAATTGCCCTCTCCAACCTTCTTATTCAGATATCTTTTAAATCTGTCTCTATTTTTCCCCAATGGAGGAACAGGAATTGTTTCTAACATTATGCAACATGAGCTTGAATATAATCCAACTCATATTTATTAACATCAGCATACATTTCTTTGAATTTTGTTAATAATTTTACCTGGGTGGAATCCAAATATGTCTCTAAAATTGGGGCGGGCATAGGAACAGCAGCCCTCCAAAATCTACCCAAACTCAATTCGTAAGATAAAGGTATAAAACCTAAAGATAAATAATCTATACACCGAACACATATACAATCATTGGAAACATCATAAGCATAACCCCCCAATGGAATACACCTTTTACATGGAATCCTTGTTAATGTGTTTTGTGTATCTACATTATGAATCGCAACAATTAATACATATGTTGCATCTAAAACCCGCACTTCAAAATGTTCTAAAATATCTCGCATTAGTCGTCTTCTTTAATCCGAAATAAATACTGCACTTGGCTATCAATGACTTGTCTCATGTCCTTCGTTTCATCATCAAATACTAAAAGATCATGAAATTGACAATCAACTCCATAGTGTGCTTTTACCCAATTGAAACAACATTGCCGAATTTCACTACCATACAATTTAATATCTCGTTCAGGCATGTCTGCATTATAACAAAATTAAAAGGAAGCGGCAAGTTTAAATTAAACTTCTCACAGCTAAATCTAATTCCATAGCGCGATTTTTAAATTTATCGTTATTTTTAACAAATTGAAGGACTTTAGGCCAATATTTTTTAACAGTAGGCCCAAATTTAAAAGCAAATTGACCGAAATGTTTATTACTTTTAGCTAAATATTTAACACCTTTTCCTACAGCATCCCCAATATCAGGAATCATTGAAACTATAGACATAGCAGCTAAAAAGTATTTCCATTGTTTTTCTCTACCAGTAGATTTCTCCGCTTCCGCCATATACCAAGCAGCATTGGTGAAATCAGCGCCTTCACCTATACCAGGGATGAGCCCAAGAGCATCTAACCCCACATGCCCCAATTCAGCAGCAACTTCTTGCCTTAATGCCCATTCTTTAAATTTAGGAGGTTCAAAAGGAGGCGGGGGAGGCAATTCATTGATTTCATCTTCTTCGCCTGGCTCCTCTTCGGGAGGAGTTAATTCTTTTTCTTCATCACCAACTTCAAGATCTCTAAAATCATCCTCTTCCTCTTCGTCATCCTCTTTGGGATCAAATTCTAAATCTTCAGGCTTGGGTTTATCATCTTCATTTTCATCATCCCAAAATCCATCCAATTCCCGTTTAAGCTTGTCTACAGCCTCCAGCCATTTATCTACTTCTTTATTAACTGGGGGCTGAGCTTTCCCCTCTTCTAACGCCTCTTTTATTTTTTTTTTCTTCGTGGACTTCTTTTTAGATTTCTTCTTCTTTTTCTTCCCATATTCAACTTCACGAGGATCAGCGGTGGATCTTGAAAAAATTGATTGAGGAGCCATATCTGGCCCAAGACCCAGAAGCCACATATGACGTGATCTGGTAAAAGCACTTGATTCTTGACTATCTAAGAATTCTTTGAATCGCAATGGTTTCATAAAAACTATTTATGATTCAAAATTTAAATTTACCCATTTGTATTAACTCAAGGGTATCTAAATCCATTTCTTTCTGGGCTTGTTTGCGTGCAGCCAACAATTTTTTATAACGACTTCGGAGACCTCTTAACCATCGTTTGGTACAAATATAACCTGTGTGCTCTGTGAAATGGCTGGTATTACCAAACTCTAAATAATACCGCAAAAACATCTCCTGAACCTCAGTATCAAAATATTTCAGTAGATATTGTTTATCCTTTGGTAAAACACTATCAAAAAATTTCCCCGATACTAATTTTAAATCATTCAATTAAATATCCTCACAAAATTTAAAATACAACAACATAATTCCAGGCGCAAATGGTTTAGGAATATATAGTTGAGCACACTTATTCATAATACTAATAATTGTTTCTGTGGATTTGGGCAATCTATTACGTTTAAAAGAGCGTCTTTTATCTACAAAAACATCAGGAATCAGAGAATGCACAATATTTGTCGCCTCAATTAATGAAGTATCAAGCACCAGATTTAAGTTTTCATCTGTAATAAGCTGTTCTTCTGGAACATGGTTATCAAAAAAAAGTTCCATTGATTCAGAGGCAAATTTCTTTTTTTCTTCTCTGGTTAAACCTTCCACGACTTCATCAGTATCTTCTTCAAGCCACATAATTAAATCCTTTATTTAATAGATTGGATATAAATTAATATAGCAAATAAAATGAATGAGTCAACTGATATATAGAATAGACATCCAAGGAGGAGAACATGAAGTATTTAATTCCATTTATTTTAACAGGAATTTTCATTCTTCCGGGTTGTGGCAACTTATCTCCGCGTGGCGAATTAGATAATCGCATTGAAAATTCCGAAGGGGAAATCGGAAGTTTGCAACAAGAATTAAAAGAGTTGCAAAATTCAATTAATGCAGAAATAGGGAATATACGCACCAACGCAGAAAACATACAAAACATGCAGACGGGAATTTTAAATTTAAACAGAGAGAACTCTGGAATTCAAATTCTCCAAGGGGACGGACCTTTAGTAGTGGTCTTTGCTCTAGGTGTAATATTTCTATTACTTGCCTTCTACTACAGAGAAAAAAGCAAAAAAAGTGAGAAGGTAGCAGATATTTTGGCTGAAGAAGTTGTCAGAGAAAACAACGTGAACCTAGAAGATGAAGTATTTCGAGCGGCAATTCATGGGGGTGTAGAAAAAGAAGTCTTAAAAATAATCGTTGGGAAACAAAGAAAATACGGAATTACCAAATAAATTCACCATTTCTGATAAATCCTAGCCAAAAAATTTTCTCACCTTCTCGCACGACACAAACTCTCTCCCCCACTTGAGGAGAAAGTTTACTATTTTCTACAGGATACGCCCACTCACCAATATCCAATTTAACCGCTCTCATGCCTAATGGGTCGTCTTGTGTAACTTCATAGATTTCAACACCACTCACACATCATATCCCTGTAAAACGTTCTTTAAAGTCAAGTAGCCAGCGCAGTTATTGCCAATAGGAATGCCTTGTTTTTCAGGATCTTTACCTTTATCTCGCAACTTAAGAACGGCGTCCACTTCTAAATCAATATCAGCCTTTTTATAAGATTTTTTAAGACAATAAAACTTAGAATAATCGTAATCATCTTCTGCTAAATATCGACATCTAAGGTGCCCTCCATACGGGAGGCAATGTCGTTCTAAGTGTTTTTTAGATAGCATTCTTACCAAACCTCAATTTCTTCGCCTATATCGGAGACTAAGATACCCAAACTGTGGTCAATTTCATGCTGAAACAAAACAGCAAATGGGTTGCCCACTACAAAATTAACATCTTCAATATTTAGTTCATCATCAACTATTAATTTTTGCCCTGTTACTCTCACTTTGCAAAATCTTTCCACTAAATACTGGCAAAATTTATCATTCTCATTCAGCAAAGACAAACAGCCCTCAACGGAGTCTTGTTTTTTATCATCCGTGGGGCTGTACACACAATTCAAATAGTAATCAAACTTGGGACAGACCAATGAATTTTCAGAAGGGGACTCAAATGCATTTCTTTTTATTATAAAAAGATTCCATGGAATACCCACCTGAACTGCTGATAGGCCAACCCCTTTATTCGTTTTACAAACTTCTTCCATCTGGAGACATACTTTGTATATCTCCATAAGTTTGTCAGTAACCAACGCCTCAGAGGATGGTATTTTATTTATTGGAACAATTTTCATTAAAATTTGCTAGCAATAGCATTTACTCTTACTTCTAACCATCTTCTTAATTCAACAGGATTAGATTGTATGCTCTTTGGAATCTGCAAAACGATATTTGAATATTCGTCACTTTTTTCCACAACCGTAAACTTGTCCTTATCTACAAGATGTTTTTGAATTGTATTCCTAACCAACTTTGAAACAGAAATGCCGTCTTCCTTAGCAATTCTCTTTAATTTTTCCTGTAAATCAGGTTCAATTGATAAACTCATAATGGTATGTTTCTTAGACATGTCGTTGCCTTTTTGACCTTTCTACTTCTACCTTAAATCTTTCAATTTTGCTTTTTGTTTCGCTTGTTCTCTTTCACTTTCTTTGCGTTTCCTTCTCCGCTTTTCACCCTTACTTTCAAAGAATTCACGCCTCTTATATTCTGAAAGAATTCCCGTTTCATTCACTTGTTTTTTAAACAAATTAAATAAATATTTAAATGATTTATCTGATTCATCTCTTCTTGAATTCTCTCTTAATTGAACCCTCACTCTGGCATGTGTCATATCACACCTCTATTCTTCCACTAATCTTGTTCAACTTTTATAAACTTTAATCCTAATCGTTTTGATTCGCGTTTCCTTACTTTTTTATAAGGAACTCTCTCGTTCACCTCAGAACCCGCTGGTAAGGCATCTCTATCTATTGTAGGCAAAAATGTACTTAACCTCGCCATTAGAGAATCAAAAATATTAACATTCCACAGAGCAGGATTACCCGCCTCTAATATAGTAGTAAATGAAAAAATATATTGACGTGGCAAGTCTTCATTGCAACAAAGATCATCCAACTCATATTCTTTTGTTTTAATATACTTATTTCTCTCACTTAATGCAACAAAAGGAGCCCTCGCAACCATAGCAATTTTTGAAAAGTTAGAAAAAACATCTAAAACACAATCTACAGATCGCATCACGCAAGTAATTTTAGATAAATCACAATCTACCACATATAAACATTGCTGAGCAAAGTGAGATGACACATCATATGTAGAATAATTTTGAACCACAACAGGAACATACCCCTCACTAATAAGTCGCTCTATCATAGCAATCCAAAAATCTTCTTTAATCGGAGAAGATATAGGTTTTCCACGCCAAGAAGAAGCCATAGTAGTCGGGCATATCATAATTTTATATCCAACCCTATTTGCTAGCTTTTTATTGAATTCCGTACCTAGAGAACTAGATGATTGAACCAAAGGCAAAAATCGCTCAACATGCCCAAAATTATCTTTAAATTTATCCGTTAAACCGGAATCATAATATTCATTAAGCTGGGGCACATCTATTACTTCATCAAAAAATTGATTGAGTTTTCTGACATATACAATTGCCGCCTCAGCATTGTTGTCAAAACCTACAGCCGAAGAATAAAAATGATTTACATTAGGATCAGCAATAGACCAATATTCATCTACATAAGGAAACAACACACGATGCCCAGGCCAAGAACATAAAATAAAATAACGAGAACCCTTCTTTTCCTCACGATATCGTTTTAATAATAAAGAAGACAATACAAAGGTAGTTTTTAAATCGCCAAAAAACGGCAAAACTGTAATATTAGAAACCACTGTGGGAATGTTGCCCTCTTGAAAAGTTTCCCTTACAAAACCACATTTGTCCGCTGCTCTTTTTAAAAATTCAGGTACTTCAATCATCCGCCTATCCTTTTGTTATTCATTCGCCTCAAATATTCTATGTGTAATTTGTCCTCCACCATCCCAATTACATCTTCATAATTACCCTTTTCCATTTCCTTCACACACCGCTCTATCAAAGTTAAAGCTCCCTCATGATCATTCAAAACTCTAAGATAATGACAAATTGCTAATTTCTTAGGAGCTAACCCTTTTAATAAATTGAGGCGATACCCCTCCTGCCCCTCACCCCAAATTTGCATAGGACTCTCAAAAAGCAAATAAGGCGTGCCCATCAAAGCGGATAATCTTGTAGATGCTGTCCAAAATTGAATGGTAAATTCTAGTTTGGCAACAATAGCACAAGTTAATTCTAAATCGCGTGACTCAGGCAAACGAGAGAAATCCGTAATATGATCCACCGGGCATGGAAGGGTAGATTGTTTCTCGCCCAGCCAAACGAGGTTGTAACCCCTAGACTCTAACAATTTAATTAATTTAATATAAAACTCCGGTTGCAAATTGCGACCATAAGTTTTCCGACCTCTTGCAAATATGCCAACTG
>Ga0180433_10003911_pt1 | contig 21385 bp, 19 predicted proteins | sample SS_ome_8_FD_132980 | JGI IMG/M metagenome (GOLD analysis project Ga0180433, IMG submission 132980) | Hypersaline lake sediment archaeal communities from the Salton Sea, California, USA - SS_1_D_1 metaG | ecosystem: Environmental > Aquatic > Non-marine Saline and Alkaline > Hypersaline >... | reverse complement strand
TATGATGGCTATTCAGATAATGTGAATCATAAAGGCGTATGTTTAACTGATGCTGATGGTAACCTTCTATTTAGCAATTTTGTCTTAACTTCTGATAACCAAATAATCATTATTTCTGATGAACAATTAGCAGAATTTATTAGAACTGGTTTCGGATCTTACCAACTTAACTCGTACGAAAGCTTTGTAGGTAAATATTTTCGATCATCTGTATATGAAGCGGGAAATCTTATTACTCCCGTTGTTCAAAAGGTTGAATCATACTTAATTCCAACAGGTCTAGAAGAGTCTCTCTTAGATGGTCCAACCATAAAATATCCAAAAACAAAAGCTATTAATAAGAAAATAAGTTTACCTATAATTAGAGACATTTTTACGCAGGCAAATCCAGACAATGATATTATATATGAATCCGATCTATACGATTCTTGTTTTTCTTTTTCTAGCTTGATCTATCAAATCAAAAACTGTAAAGCATTTGGATCTTATCATATTAGCGATTCAGTATTGCAGTTCCACAAAAAGTCTCGAATCTTAGAGGACGGTTCAAAAGTTCATTATTCCTTTGACTACATTAAATCTGTAATTGGTACCTTAGGATTTTCAGAGGCGCAACTTAAAGAAATTACCGCTTATTATATCGACGATTCTGGTGATGTACAACTTAATACATTATCCGTTTCAAAACGCCAAAAAACTTTCTATAAAACATTTTTAGGCGCAATACAAGCCTTACCTGTCGACGGTGAGAATAAGTTTATCTCAGGCTGGTTTAGGCAGCATTCTCACTTATATGATACTTCAAAATATTATTTCTCTCCCAACGATGATTATATCTCAAATCAGGATTTTAATGTTATTAAAGAACTTTCTATTGCACTACAAGACATATTTAGTCAAAATGGATTAGGAATGTTAAAATTGGGGTTATATAGTATTTCAATAAATAGCCATGGGAATTATGATCTTGATTTTGTCTCTCATACTAAGGAAACTCTTGGTACTATTATTTTTGCTAACGGAATTAGACCTTTCACTAGTAATAAGAAACCAAAAATGCGATTTGGCCCTAAATACCTTAGAAATGTGGGACATAGCGGTGATCGCTCTATACCTTTTTACACTTCTGTACTTATGCATACATATTATGAATTAATCGAGGTTGAAGGAGTCATTACTGAGTTGTTTTACACCCCCCCTACCAATAATTTAGATATTTTATTCGAAAACCTTGAATTAGGGAATAATAAAAACAAAAATCAATATTTAATTCATGAGAGTATGAGAACCCAGTTTTTAAATCTGTTCTTTTCTAGCTATTCCCGTTATGCGGATTCTGAGGTTTCATATTATAAATCATATTACAAAAAGGAACTTTTTAGCATCCTCTCTGACACGCTTCTAGAAAACCAACTGAGGAAAACTGAAGCTTTTAAAGAAACTGAGGAAATGAAGCAAGAATTTTTTATGGCCCTTTCTAAACATTCTCTTTTCCACCGTTTATGCGAAGACCAAGGTGTATACAGTTTAGCATTTCGAAATGAGCTTTTATTATATTTGCTTTCGAAAGGAAATTATGAGCCAACATTAGAATTTAAAAGCGCAAGCTTAGCTCTTAATGAAGAGACCAAAAACCTAAAGGAATATTATACTTTAAAATTAAGAAAATCTGATTTTCATTTGTTTGAATCTATGGCATTAGATTTTATTGCAAGTCTAACCCCTATAAAATCAATTGAATCGAATCCTAGTAACATATATCAACAATTATCAATTTATCAAGAAGCGATATTAGATACAGCTAAATTCTTATTGGACATGGCAGTGGCAGCAGGGGAAAAGATAATTCTATACCCTTTTAGTAGATTATCAAATGGTTTCGGATATGATTTTAAGAGCGAGCATGTAAGTGATTATTTACCGGAAAGGATTTCTTTGATCGATAAACAGAATCCTTTTGATGATATTTGGTCGGGAAGAAAAGCTGAGCGATTTTATGTAATAGATCCGGCCGATGCGGAATCTCTTTATGATCAGCTTCCTCAAATAATTGCTAGCATTTATATCGACGACCAATTATTAGTCGCTAGAACAATGTTGATGCCTAAGGATGAGGCGCTTTATATTCTTAATTATTTCACTCCTATTGGTAATTCAGCCAGCGATAGATTTACGCCAGATATGGTTCTGGGGCCGACTGGTTATATCCGTCCTTCCTATTCGGGATTATCAGCAAACAGCGAAAGTATATATCAAGGGTTACACTCGGAATGGTTATCATTAATAGAAAAACATAGTTTTGTTCAGTTTCTTATATCCTCTGATCTTAATCCCTTAACTTTTTATGGATTATTTAATAATTTTTTTAAGAGGTAATAGAAACTCCATTTTTTTTTAACAATTCTATAATATCTTTATTTTCAAGTAACACATTTTCGTCTATTCTTAACTTTTTTAAATGTTTAAGATTCTTAATACTTAAAGGCAGTGTTTTTAGATTAGTGTTTTCAACATAAAGTATCTTTAGGGATCTCATTTTCCCAATATTTTTAGGTAAATTAGCTAATCTAGTATTGAAAATCAACAATGTTTTTATGGATTGTAAGTCAGTTAAATTTTCAGATATTTCTTTTAATTGAGGATTTGAATTTAAAGTTAATCTTTTTAACCACTTCAGATTGTTAAATCCGCTTCCTATTTGAGTCAACCGATTTCCATCAAGTGCGATTTCTTTTAATCGAAATAATCTGGCAATTTCTTTAGGAATTGTTTTTATTCTGTTTCCTTTCAAATATAATCTTTCTAAATATCTAAATTTGAAAATCTCAAAAGGGATTTCTTCAAATCCTTGCCAATTTAATATCAAAGAGCATATTTTTCTGTTTTTTACAGAAAAAATCGGGTCTTCTGATATAGAATTATTTTTAATATAAGATATTGTGCCTAATTTGAATGGTTTTTTAAGAGAAGTCTCCAACTCTTTTAGCAAACATGCTTCCTGTTCATTCAAAAGGATTCTATATATTTTAAATCTTATTTCTTCATTCACCAAATCAAGTAGATTATTAACAATAGAACTTAGAAGATGTGATATTCTACCTTTAAATTGGTTTTCTTCTAAGCGATTAAAAATAAGCATTGTCATTAACTTCATTTCCTCGTTATCTAAAATTTCAAAGTAATTTCCCTTAAATAAATATCTTATTGTAGCTAATTTACCAGAGTTAACTCTTCTGAACATTTCTTTCTTAAGTATTTTTTTTGCTTTTTGGTTTTCTTTACCATATGGTATATCTTTCCATTTAAGGTAATTACGATAAGATTTCAAAAAATCTTCTTTTATATTCTTGGATTTTTCCTTATTATACATTCTTCTTTTTTTTAAGGTTCCATCGTCTGCTATTTTTTTTAACAATGGAAAAACCAAATCAGACCTATATCTTTCTGCGTTATCAAGCAATAATTCTACTATTAAATTCATTTCTTTATCATTTAAGATATCAAAGTATTGTCTGGTAGATAAAACATGTATCACATTTTCATCTCCGGACTTGATTCTTTTAAAAATCTCATGTTTAAATATTTTTATTGCTTTTAGGTTTCCATCATCTGCTATTTTTTTTAACAATGGAAAAACCAAATCAGACCTATATCTTTCTGCATTATCAAGCATTAATTCATAAACATAGTATAATTCTTCATCGTCTAATATTTTTAAATATTTTTTTCTAAACAGATATTTTATTACATTTTCATTTCCAGATTCGATTCTTTTAAGCACTTCCTCCTTCAGCTTTATCTCAGCGCCTTTCACGCCAATTTTTGTCAGTTCTTTTAATAAGGGAAAGGATAGATTGCTATGAAGAATTCGTGTATCATATTCATTTTCATACCAGGCTTGAATATTAGAGCAATGAACAAAAAATTCTATTTCTGCGGAAACATATTTGTTTTTAGGATTTTCATCGGAAAGATCGATCCATCCCATTTCCTCAAAATCATCAATTGAATTAATTTTATTTAGGTCATAATTTATTTTATTGACTGTTTTATGAACATTTTCTTCAATTGGTATATCAATTGCAATTTTTTTACATTGAATAAACTTTTTTCCAGCTATATATATTTCTACATTTCCGTTTTCTAACTTTAATTTAATATTCTTGTTTATATCAAATTCTTTAATTTCTTTGTGTTTTAAATTTCCTTCCATCAATAAAAATAAGTTAATTAGCTAATTTAAATTAAATGAGTCTTGTCAATTTTTAATTGTAAATTAATTCCTTCAAAAAATTTTTAATTTAGATTTAATTACAAATATTAACCTATATAAAGGTTCAACGACAATTAAAACGCCTCTTTAGCTCAGTTGGTAGAAAATGTGCGAACCACGCATTGTTATCAATAGCGTTGCCTTGGTAAGGCAAAGGTCGGGGGATCATAATTCTTGAGCATATCGCTAAAGATTGATAAACCCCCAAGGGGCTCCATTAATATTCATCTCTTCTTTTATACTTACTAGTAAGAGCTTCTTCTACGGTTATACCTAAATCGTTTAAGAACTGTTCTATTTCATCCATTTTAAATAACCACTTCATAGGTTTAACTATATCAAGAAATATTTTAACATGACTCTTCGCTCTAATTAACACTTGATAAACTAGATGTTTTTTTTATCAACAGGAGATATATATGGCGTTTCGGTTATCTTCCCAGTCCTAAATCCTAAAGAGTTACACATATCTATGAAATCTGTTATGAGTGGTAAAGAAGCATTTTTAAATCCAACACATATTATTTTATTAAAATGGTCTACATATACAGAACCATCTGTGTCTACTAATCCTCTTAGACAAGCGATAACTAAAGGTCGAATGTTAAGTTCCCAATACTCTTTATTTCTTTCAATCCATTCTTTATTTTTTTTAATCCAACTAAAAACCTCAACTTGGTTTTTTACCTTATCTCAGGTCTTAATTCCCTTTAATATTAAGGAATTTACAATCTCATCACCAGAAATCCTTAAATCAACAGATTTACTATCCTTTCAAGCAAAAGCTCTTGCTTGTTTATTAAATATTTTGAACATTAAATGCTTAACATAATCAACATATTGAGGTTCATCAACTCTATTTAATGAGATTAGAACTGCACTATCAAGATAGGATCGTTCAGTTCTTTTATGAACATGACCATCTCCAAGGATGATACCTATAAATTCAGCTAGAGTTTCGTCTTCATTTAAATTTAAATTATCAACGCCTTCCATTTTATCATCTAAAGTATAATACTTACTATTTTACTTAATTGAAATGACCGTTAAAAATTTTAGAATTCCATTAATCGAAAGAAATAATAATAATTTCATATAATAATTCATATATCGATTTTTATATCATAACTAAAAAAAATGCCGGTGTAGCTCAGCTTGGTTACAGCGCTACAGTCATAATATAGACTGATGACTGCGCTAGAGACTCATAATCCTACTGAAGAAAAGGGTCAGACTGGATGGCCTCTAGAGATCGAGGGCTCGAAACTCCTGGAGAAACTCATTCTCCCGCGAGAATCCCTCCACCGGCATTTATTTTTTCTACTATAAAAATAAGTTAAATCTCCAATTCCATTAAATCTTCTGCGATAATAACTTCTTTATTAAAAAACTTCTCGGCACTAGCCTTAAACTCATCTATTCGATCAAGAAAAAACGATGATATATGAGTCAATACTAATTTTTTTGAATTTGACTTAGATGCAATTTTTCCTACATCCGAAGGTGTACAATGATTATGTTTATGAGCAAATTCGTGCATATCATCGGGAAGGGTGCATTCACACACAAGCAAATCACAGTTATGCGCGATTTGTATCAAATTATCTGTTGGTTTCGTATCACCCGAATAACAAAATGACTTCCCATTACTTTCAATACGATAAGCAAATGCAGGAAAACCATGTTCCATGCTAATATATTGAATTTGATAATGTCCTCTAATAGTATGAATGGTATTTGTTTCTTTTAATTCCTCATACTTAACCTTAAAAGAAGTCATCATCCCTTCTGGTGTGTGTGTCAATTCAAGAATGGTCTCGAAGGTACTTTTCAATTGACGGGGACCAATTATTTTTAGGTCTTCTTTTCGTTGATTAAGCCAATAGTGCCAAAGTAGCGAGAATGCTCCCAGAAAATGATCGTTATGTAAGTGCGTAATGCAAATAGTTTTTATATTTTCTATCAACTCTAATTGAACTAATTTTTGAGTCGTTCCTTCTCCACAATCTAAAAGCATGTCGTCATTTATCAAAATTGCGGGACATCCTCTATTCTTTGCAATGAGGCTTCCTGCGGTCCCTAGTAGCTTTATTTTCATATCAGTATAGTAGTTATTTTATTTTAGATCTAATATCTGTTGAGCTCATTTTAATTCCAGCAGAGTTAAAAATAATGGGAATGATTATCAAGATCATTGGAGGGAGCCCTTTTTCGATCCGCATTTCATTGATCTTGAGAGCAACTTCGTGGGTTTCGACGCTACTTATATGAGCTTCTAGAGTAGGATCTGTTATTGCGGGGCCATAAGGATCGCTAAGAGGGATAATCGTATAATCCTTAGCAGATAAACCTACTTCAGTCTCGAGAAAATTACATACATTTTTCTCTCGAGTTTCATAAGATTCAAGAAGATCGTGATATTTTTTATTTTTAAGAAGTGCTTCCGTTGTCAGGGCAAGAGCAATATGATCACCAAGTTTGGCCGCTGTTGATAAAAGAAGACGATGCCCCTCATGGAGGTGGTCAAAAGTTCCTCCTAATCCAATTAATTTGAATGGTTTTGATATTCGAGTATCTTTCATTATCTTTCTAATAAGGTATGTTTTATTCGCTTTTATTTATTTTTTAATTCCATGCGTGATAAATAGTTAGCATGAAATAAAGGTTCAGGTTGCCTATGATCAATTGAAGTATCCAAAGCTATTCTTAAAGCTGTTTCGAGGGATATTCTATATCCTTCGCTTATAAAAACAGGCTTGCATTTATCTGTAACGCATATAGCAGTTCCTAAAATTTCTTTATCACCTTGAAGTTCATTCTCTACGTTTTTTATCCATACGGGGGTCTTATTTCCTCTCTTTCGTGTAATTAAAGTCCAATTAGAGGTCCCAATAAATGGCTTTTTTGCCACACCAAACGAAGGAATATTTAAAGCTAAACCTAGTTGTACCGCTTCCCCAAATCTTAGTGGATGAATAATACCGTGTCCATCACACATTATCACATCTGGTTTTGTTGGTAGTTTTAGAATGGCTTGAGCTATTAATCTGTTTTCCCTGAATCCCAAAAAACCAGGAGTATAAGGAAAATTTAAGGTTCCTTGTGAAAATTCATGTGTGATTAATTTATTGTTCTGATAATCCCAGAGTACTGCACATGCTAAGCCCCATTTATAATTCTCGTTTTTTGGAAAGGATATATCAACGCCAGCAATTAATTTAATATCTTCGAGATTTAAAGAAATTTTATCCTTTCTTTCGGCTTCTTTTAACCATTTAATTTGGAGTGCTTTTGCTTCTTCAATGGTATAATCGTCTTGTAATAACTCGTGTTCTAAAACTGCGTCTTTCATCTTGATATCTATAGTAAATAAAAAATATTAATCTTACTTGAAAATAAAGTTCTTTAACTTCGCTTCTTAACATTCATTATATGTCAGAAAAATGGGTAATTTTTGACGCCATGGGAGTAATTTTTAAGGAAGGACGTGATTTACACGAGCTCCTCATTCCATTTGTTCAGAAAAGAAAAAAGAATATTTCATCAGATTTAATTCAAGCGATATATAGAGAGACGAGCTTAGGTAAATTAAATTCTGAAGAGATATGGAATCGGTTAGGATTTGCTAACGAATATCCTGAAATCGAAAAAGAATACTTAGATACATGTCTAACGATAGATCCAGAATTTATGGAGGTTGCTAAGGATCTAAAAAGCAAGCATTCGCTCGCGCTTTTATCCAATGATGTAAAGGAATGGTCAAGTTACTTGCGGAAAAAATTCGAGCTAAACCATCTGTTTAGCGTGATAGTTATTAGTGGCGATGTGGGACTCCGAAAACCGGATAGTAAGATTTTTAAACTCATTTTAGAGAAAATTAAAGCTCCACCAGAAAACTGCGTTTTTATTGACGATAATTTGTACAACCTAAACGCCGCTTCAGAATTCGGTATAAAAACGATACGATTTGTAAGAAGTAAAGTTAAAACACCTTTTTGTTCGGAGTTCGAGATTAGTAGCTTTACTGAATTACATAAAGTATTGAAAAATTTTCACGATTTCTGACTTTTCCACTCTTTCTTTACCTTTAACCTGAATTGTCGGTAATTTCCCTCACCGCCCTGACCACCAATGAATCGAGGTAGGTAATATTGCATTCTTATGCTATCTATCGAAAATAACATTATCCACAGTTTCTTTGGATCTAGAGCGGTATAAAAATGAGTTAAAGCCTGGGGATTTTTGAAAAAATTTATGACAACGCTTTTTCCAGCAGCTTGTACTTTTTTATATACTGGCATCCAACGATCGTGAGATGAAGGTTCTATTCCCGGATTATTTCCTGGAACCCATTCGATTCCCGTAATGGATGGGACTTCCAATAGATCATCAAGAAATTTAAGAGCTAAAGGCCCATCTAAATGGTATACTGCATAATCCAGGTGTTCAGCCTGAGCAATAATGTCAGGCAAGACGAATCTCTGAAACCATTTTGGATTTAACATTGCGCTAAAATCACATTGAATTGGATACCACCGTTTAGAGCTCCATAAGGGCATCCAATTCATGCACCCGTCCCCGTGATAATCAATAATTGCTTGAAGATCGTCGTACATCTTTAGCAATTTCTCAAGAATGATTTCCCGACATGTATCAATGATATCTGGACGTCTCCTCATATTTAGGATTAATTCTTCGGGGCCTAAAAATGACGATAAAATGTCCAAAACGCCTCCAAGATCCGTCATGGTAATGCAAAATTCCTTTCCCGCCCTTTTTGCGGTAATTTCGGTTATTCTCGTGAGGCGTTCATACCAGGGGTTGTTCTTGTTTAATTCTGCACTTTCCAACAGGGGAACGATTGCGTCAATAGAAGTTGGTCTAGAAAACCAGACGGTATTAGATTTCTCTTTGTAGACGGGTTCGACTCCTAATACTGATGCCATGATCCCTGGACCATAATTTGGAAAAAACCGTGGAATAAATTCTCCTCCATAATCTACTCTTTTTGATGTATTGATAAAATTATCTATGCATTGATCAATGGCATCCCAATTTTTAGCCAATCCCCAGAAATCAAAGAAATTCTGCACTTCTTCTGCCGTAAGTTTTTGCATTGGAAGAGGAGCCCAATAAGAAAGGATCGGACGGTCAATCAATTCATGATCCCACCAAGCATTCCATCGTTCTTTTGCTTCCTTAATATCCTCTTTATAAGAGCTCATTGGTAGTATCATTGTGGAATATTAATAATTGTTTCTAAAATGGCAATAATATTTAAGGAAAAACGGCATTTCATACTAAACATTTTTTAATTCGGAAGCCTAACAATTAATTGATGGAACGATTAAATTCAGAAAAGATCTCGTCCGAAGAAGTTGCAATCTTGGATAATAATTCTGAGTGGTTAGGAATTCCAAAAAGTCACCTGATGGAATGTGCAGGATATTCATTTGCGATGGAAATCGTTAGCAGGCATAAACTCGACGAAAAATCAAAAGTAGTTATTTTGTGTGGAACGGGAAATAACGGCGGCGATGGTTTTGTCATAGCACGTCATTTATCCTCTTTTGGAATTAAATCATTAGTCGTTCTCATGGGGATTCCGGAAAAAATAAGAACTAGAGAAGCGAAATTAAACTGGAACATTATATCTAATCATCTCACTCATTCCATCCAAATAATGACAATAAATAATTCCAAAGAGATTACCAAGTTAAAGAAATTAATTATAGATAAGAAATATGAGATCATTGTCGATGGTTTATTGGGAACAGGTATTAAAGGTAAGATAAGAGAGCCTATCTCATCAGCAATTAACATGATTAATTCTATTAAAGAAAAGAATAAAGAGAATACAAAAATCATTTCCATAGATGTTCCATCAGGATTAAATCCAAACACTGGAGAAGTTACAGACAAGGCAGTTAAAGCGGATCTTGTTGTTACTTTTCACCGAAACAAGCTTGGGATGGAAGCACGAACAGAACACGTGAAGGACATCTGTGTTAAATCTATAGGAATTCCAGAAGAAGCAGGACTGTTTGTAGGCAGGGGAGATTTATTACCTACACTTAAAATGAGAACAAAAAACGCACATAAAGGACAGTTTGGAAAGATTTTAGTAATTGGAGGATCAAAAGATTATTCAGGTGCTCCAGCATACACATCTCTGACAAGTATTAATTTCGGTATTGACCTAGTTAAAACATTTGCTCCGCAAGTGATAGGAGATATAATAAGGGGATATTCTCCAAACATGATCGTGAGAACTTCTCCAGGCGATTGGTTGGATTTAGAAGCATTTGAGGAAATTTCAAAGTTAATTGAATGGTCTGATTCTATAGTGATAGGTCCAGGCCTTGGATTGGAGAAAGAAACTGAAAAATTATTGGTAGAAATGTTAAAAAAAATAAAAAAAGTGAAAATACCTTTAGTCCTCGATGCTGACGCTTTAAAATTGGTTAAAAATCATTTAAATCTGATAAAGGGGCATCCTGTAATATTAACTCCTCACGAGGGAGAATTGAATATAATGACAAGTGTTGAATTACCCCCAGGAGATAAGATTGAAGAGCGAGGTAAGGTTATATTCAATTTAGCAAAAAAACTTAACGTGACATTACTTGTAAAAGGTGCAAACGATTATATTAGTAATGGAATTTTATTAAAAATTAATAAAACAGGTTGTCCAGAAATGTCTATTGGCGGAACGGGAGACGTGTTGGCAGGATTATGTGCGTGTTTTAACGCAACTAAAAACGATCCCTTTAAATCAGCATGCTCAGCGGCATTTCTCAATGGATTTATTGGTGAATATTGCAAAAAGATTATTGGTCCGCGTTTTACAACTATGGACTTGATAGATAATATAAACGAGGCAATTTTAGAACTTCTAGAATGAAAACATCATCAGTAAAAATCTATTATTCAATTCTTTCTTCCTCTGGAATTCCTAGTTTGTCTGCTAATTCATCCATTTTTTCATACATTAAAGGACCTGCAGCTGCTGTTGCTGGACCTATAGAGCCCATTCCTAATTTTTCGTGAATCTCCCAGTATGTTCTTTTGTAAATTTCTCTCGTTTCTTGAGGAGATTTAGCGTTACATTCGTTTTTCGCGGATATAATAATATTATTTGCTAGTGCTTCCAATTCTTTCAGTCTTCTGCCAACATATTCGCCTGTAATATCCCTTCCAGTTTTGAGATCAATTACTTTTTGATCCATTAAATCGTCTCGTATTTTACCATTGTTTTCTTTCATGTATAACTCATTTTGAATTTTATAAAAAATATCTAGATAACTTCAAATAGTCAAATTATTATTATAGAAATATTAAAATAAAATCTATATAATATTATTCCAAGTTTAACAAGCTTTGAACATGAAAATTTATTAAATTTGGACACTATGATTTATATAGGTATAATTTATATGAATATAATATTATAGAAAAAATTGATAATGGAAGGTGCATGAAACATTCCACAATTATTCTTAGTTAACCCAGACGGCACAACAACAGAGATAAAAGAGGAAGGGCCGATTAAAGATGTCATGAAATCGGAAGAAGTGTATGTTATAGTTGCTGACGACATTAGAAAGATTTTCTTGTGGCTTGGAAGCAAAAGTAACGTGAGATCAAAGTTTGTTGGTGCTAAACGCAGTCAAGACATCCGGGGTCAAGTAGGGCTTCATTATGGCTCCACTTCTGTAGACGAGGGGGATGAGAGTCCAGAATTAATTAAAGTCATGGGAGGACAGACAGAGGCAGGCATAGCAACGGCAATTTCAACTGACACTGCTGCTGGAGGAGCAATGGTACATCCACTACGGGAAAAAAATATTTTTGGTACTCCTAAACCAGCTGAAGGAATGAACATTGCTGGTAGCTTAGATCGTGCAAAAGAAAACACCGGCCCGTTATATACTGGAAAAGCTTCGATGGCTCAGTTTACACAAGATGAATCTCAAGTTAACTTCGAGCAGATAATGCAACGCTTAGAAGAAATTCAAATTCCAGATGGTTTCGAAAGAGAATTGATAATTATCGGTAATCATGCTTATTCGGTTGTAGAAAAAGTGCAAACATTTCTTGGGAAGAAACAAGTAGAAAAAGTCATGGAAAAGGTAGGATCGATTCCAGAAGGAGTCTTTTTTGCTGAGGAATATTCTCCAAGAATATTATCTGATAGTGGAAGAATTATTGCCATTGAATTTCTAAAACGCACGGGAAGTGCGACTGTTAAACCTGCTGATAAGGCTAATGTGCTAAAAAACCAAATCAGCAAACAACTCGGAGGGGGAAATTAAGAAAAAGCACTTTTTTTTCTAAAATTTTAGATTTTCCACTCTTTGTTCATAAAAGTCCAATTATACTCCTTTTTTGACTTATAAACATAAATATATATTTTTAAGTTGAGATTATTTATTTATTATATATAATCACGATAAAAATAAATGAATAAAGAAAACATCTGATAAAACATGTCTGACCTTTCAACTGAAGAAGCCCAGTCACTATCGAGATTTTTAGGAAACATAACTGAGCATACGGAATTGGAAGCGCTCGCATTAATAACACGGGAAGGTTTAAAATTGGCTTTTTCCTCGATACCTACTTATGATGTGAACGCAGATTTATTCTCGAGCATGAGTGCCGTTGTTCTGCAAAGCGCTTCAGAAGCAGTAACTTCATTAGGTTATCATCAAACGCTTGAAGTTGTGTTACGAGGAACTGATGCATTCATCATTCTCAGTGCTGCTGGTAGATTTGTATTAATGGGAGCTTGCAGGAAACTAGAAGACCTCGGTAAAGTAGTCACGGTATTTAGATATTACGCAGGAGAGATCGGTAAGAGATATCCCGTTCAATAATTGAGACCTTTAAAGAATTCTCAACAGGATAATATCAGAAATTTTTGTTCTTTATAAAAATAATAAATTTGGAATATTATTGCTAAAAATATTAATTATTTTAAAAAAAATGGATTAAAATGCCAGAGATTAAACTATTCGTCGATGTTGATGAAGATACTAAGGATAAAGTGATAGTTTGTCAGGAAAATATTGATAAATTAGGATTATCAAATGGTGCAAGTGTAGAAGTAGAGAATCCAGATAATTCTAAAACATCAAAAGCCGTAATTGAAGTTTCTGACTTAATTTTAGATTTTGCAGGTCAATTTTCTAGTAATATTGTTAAAAAAATCGATTTCACAGGTGTTGAATTGATACTGCGTCCATTAGGAGGTACAGAACAACCTACTCCTGCACCTCAACCTACTCCTGCACCCCAACCTACTCCTGCACCTCAACCTACTCCTGCACCTCAAGCTACTCCTGCACCTCAACCTACTCCTGCACCTCAACCTACTCCTGCACCTCAACCTACACCAGCACCTCAACCTACTCCTACTCCTAAGCCTACACCAGCACCTCAACCTACTCCTGCACCTCAACCTACTCCTGCACCTCAACCTAAATCATCTACTTTGTCTCCCCTACCTACACCCCCGCCTCAACCTACACCAGCACCCCAAGCTCCAACACCACAGTTAACACCTACTATACAAGCTCCAAAAGTCCCTACTCCTCAACCTACTCCTGCACCTCAACCTACTCCTGCACCCCAACCTACTCCTGCACCCCAACCTACTCCTGCACCCCAACCTACCCCTGCACCCCAACCTACTCAAGGAGGGATTCCATCCCAACCCATACCTGGACAAATACCCCCTCAACCTTCACCTAGTTATGTATTACCCCAGCCAACTCCAGGTCAAGCACCACCTCAACCAGTTCCAGGTCAACAAATCGCTCAAGAAGCAGTCCCTGTAGATCCATATCCAAATAGAATTGATATAAATTCATTAAAAAGTCAAAAAAATGGAGTAATATTGATTCCTACTATCGACGATAGCATTCAGGGAGGCAGAATTCAAATTAATTCTTCTACATTGCAAGTTTTGGGTTTAGGACAAGGCATGCTCGTTGCATGGGAAGATCCTCTCACGAGATCCATAGGTTCTGCGAGAATAGATGAGGTTGCGATTGGTTCTAATGAAATAAAAATGAGCAGCGATACTAAAGATGAAACCAATATTCAATCTGAACAAGTAGTAGTTTATTCTACTGAACCTCCAATTCATAAGGCTTCTGAATTAATGCTAGAAGTTCAATCCCAACCGAATCTAATGGGATATTGTCACATGAGCCCAAGAATCCAACATACTCTCTCTCTCCAGCCAAATGATGTAATAGCATTTGAAGACGAACTTACAGGCGCAATTGGTGCAGGTAAAGTTCAAATATCCGAATCTGTTCCTGATAATGTAGTAGTTATAGATAGTGAGATTTTAGAAGCTTCGGGTATAGGTAGTTTTGAAGTAAAAGTATCCAAAAATCAAAGAGTTATCATTCCTCTCCAAAGCGTATCTTTAGGAGTATCGCCTATTTCTGGAGAAAATATGTGGGAGATAATAAGCGCCGCTCGAGAAAATGTTGACACTTTAAAAAATTGGCTAGTCAATTATATCATTTTTAAAGGAATTAAACTAAGATGGAGCGATGTGAATATATCCTGTTCAATTTTAGACTGCGTTCCAGATTTAACGGGAGACATTTTAGCTCAAATTACTCCTAATACAACCCTCTCTTTATCACCTATGGGATTAATACCATTTAATGCCATACTCATTATAGATATTAGTCGGTCCATGATGGCTAGAGATGTGCATGTGACGAATATTGCACCTGCTATTGAAGGGATCAAAGCAGCCATGGAATCTGTGGAGATCCAAACCTTTTTAAAGAATTTTAAGGACGGTATTAACATACCCCGGAGGATTTCAGCTGCGTTTGCAGCCGTTCTTTTCTTGAGTGAAAAAGTTGGACGGGGTTTTGGAGAAAAAGTGAGCGTTATTCGTTTCGCTGATGAAGCCCAAATCTTACCATTTGGGGGTAGTTATTACATGGATTCAGCCTCGGGAAAGAAAGGTGTTCTTGAAGAAGCCGCACGCTTGATTGTTGATAGAATTGGGAATGCATACGGGCAAGCAACTAATATGGGTCAAGCAATGGTCATGGCACATCAAGTATTAACTGAATTTGAAAAGATCCAGCAAAATCAACCTACTATGTTGATTCTTTTAACAGACGGAGAACCGACGGATGGGGACGCTTTCCTTCGAGAGATTAAGAAATTCTCAGAAAATCCGAATGTTGTAATCTATATCTTAGGACTCGGCAGCCCTAATCGAGAATTGATGACGAGAGCTGCAGTATTATGTGGAGGAGAGTATTTTGAACCTCAAGACGCTGGTGAATTATTAATATGGTACTCAAAACGGGCTCGAGATCTCACGGTTAAACTCAAAGCTCATAAAAAATAAAATCCATAATACAAATTCATCCCCTTTTTTTTTAAAAATCGTTGTAATCATATTTTTTTTTACGAAAATGCAGTAATATTTAAATTAATCTATTTCAATAATTATTATAATAAAATTAAATCATGTGTTACTATTATGAAAGAAGTAAGAATTGTAGCAATAGATAATAGAGGGCGTATAGTCATTCCGCAAATCATTCGGAAAAGTTTAGGACTTGTATCAGATTCTCAATTAATGATGGTGTCTGACTCGGAAACTAAAGAGATAAAAATGACTCCTATTGGTTTAGTACATGAAAAACAACTTATCAAATTTAGAATAGTCATGAGAGATGAAACAGGAGCATTAGCGAAAATTGCTACGGTTTTTGCCAATCATGGAATATCTTTGATTTACGGAGAATCAATAATCGTGGAAAAAGAAAAAACTGCAATTTGGACTGTTATGGGACCTAAACCGGAAGAACTTTCTTTAGAAGAGCTTAAAGAGATATTAATGAATGAAGGATCTGCTTTAAAAATTGATATCCTTCCATTAGAATAAAAAATATAATAAATCAATACTAACCGAGAAACGAAAAAAGCTTCATTTCATAAAAATAGATTTATAAACCAATTGTTATATTAAAATATTAGATTTTTAGGATAAAAGAAAAAAATTGTTGTATAATTCAAATGGCTAAAAAGAAAAAGAAAGATAAGAAAAAGAAAAAGGAAAAAGAATCTGAGAAGAAATCTACTAAAAAAGAGATACCCGATCAAGCACCATTAGATACTTCTTTAATAACAACTTTAACTGCTCAGAAAGGAGAAAGTGATACATTAGATACTGCAATAGAGGGGACAAAAGAAACTCAAGCAACACTGCAGGATTTATTAGCAGGAACATCTGAAGATGATGGTTTTTTTCGGCGTGAAAAAGAAGAAGAGACAATTAAACCTCAACTACAGTACGATAGCCAAGAGAGCAAGGCCATGCGAGATTTTTTAATGGAGGGTGTTCCTTTAACTGAAAGAAAAGTAGGGAGAACTGAAATAAAAAAAAGAAAACGTCTTGCTGAACCTACTCCACCCTCACCTCCCCCTTCAGAGCCGATTGGAGCCCCTCCTGGAGAGCCACCAGTAGAAACACCCGACTCACCACCGGTAGAACCTCCTGGAGAACCGCCCTTAGAGCCAATCGGAGAACCACCCGTAGAATCAACCGAAGAAAAATCATCTGTTATAGAAAAACCCTCATTTACTCAAAAAGACCCAGAGAATATTTTTCCAAAATTATCTGATTTCTTTACAAGCTTAATTGAAGGAAATTCAAAACAATATGACCAGTGGGAAGAATCTATTTCCAGTATTTTATCAATTTTAAGGAAAATGCGAAAAGTAACAAAAAAAAATACAGAAGAATTAGTATTATCAATCAATAATTCATATAAAAGAGTACAAGCTGGTTTAGAAGAATTTAAGATCAAAAGGAATGAAGTCCAACGCATTTCAGAAGTGGATATAGAAAACCTCTCGAATCAATTTAGGAAAGTGTTAGGTTTACTTGAATTGCAGGTAAAGGAATATCAATTAAAACTAATTACTGATGAATATATCCACGGTATTTAACTTATTTATTTAGAATTATATAGATTACTCTAATAATTTAAATGTTACGGTCAAATAAACGATGGCAACGCAAGAAGAGATAAAAAAGAATCCATTACGCCCATTAATAGTAGATATTGGAACAAATACTTTTAGATTAGGCTTGGCAGGTGATGATTTTCCAGAAATTTTAGCTCCTAGCGTTTATGTAGACGGTGATAATTTCATATTTACTTCTGATGTTATTGATGGACTAGAAGATATATTTGCGAGTAAAGGAGAGCTTCAAAGTTATTTATTTGGAGAAGAAGCGTTAAAATATAAGCATATACTGAATATTAATGAATTTAAGAAGGAAAAAAATTATAGCATTTTATTAAAATTTTTCAATCATCACTATCAACAATTAGATATTGCACCAGAATTTCAATATCAGCAACCAATTATTATCATTTCACCTTTTTTAATGACAGAAATTGAGAAAACAAAAATGCAACAAATCTTTTTCGAGGAGTTGAATTTTCCCAGTATTTTATTTCTCTCTGAAAGTCAAGCAATAATGGCTACTCTTCAGAAAAATAGTGGTGTTGTTGTTAACATGGGTGAATCTTTAACATATATCGATTGTTTCTTTCATGGATTTACCAAAATAATGGCTCAAGATGTGTTTCCAATTGCAGGTAAAGAATTAACAAATCATGTTCTAAACATGAGTTTGATCAAAAAAGGAACGGGGAAGCAATTATATCTCGATAATTTAATAGCGAAAGAGATAAAAGAAAAAACATCCATGTGCGTGCTCAATCCTAATGAAGAACAAAAACGCATCAATGATGGCTTAACAAAATACGATAAAGTTATAAATCTACCAGACGGTAGTTCTTTAAAAATAAACATGGAAAGGTTCTTGCTTTCCGAACCATTATTTAATCCTGCGATTCTTCATATTGATTATATTAATTTAGCAGAGGCGATATCTAAAGTCGTAAAATCATGGGATAGAGAAAATTGGGAAGAATTAATCTCAACAATAATACTCTCCGGGGGGGGAAGTTTAATTCCTGGTTTAAAAGAGAGATTAAAAATTGAATTGCAAAAATTCTTTCCGCCAAAAATTAACCCACAAATCAATGTAATTGCCGTATCAGGAAGAGAAAATATGGCTTGGATTGGCGCGTCAATCCTTTATTTGAGAAAGCAATTAGTAAAGGGATGGATAGAGAATCCAAATCAACCAAATGAGGATATTCAAGAAGATAATCAAGATAATATAGAAAACACTTAAAAAACAAGAAGATATCCATGTCCAAAAGCTTAGATGTAAAAAATTCGTTTTTGGATGACTTTCAGAAAAAGGTCATCCAAGGGAGGCGACTCTTATCAAACGCTAATCACAGATGGGCAGATAAATTATTTACCGATCTCTATTTTGATATTGAAAAGGCAGATTGGATGGATATTCAAAAGAAAAAGCAGTTAATAATGATAATAGTAAATAGCTGGCATATCTATATTAACTCCCTACATAAACGTGAAAATGAAAGCGAACACATAGATGCAATAAGATATATCGATGCGTATAATCGTTTCTTCACTTTTTTGTCTAAGCTAGATGATTTTTATCACTTTTCTATTTTTTTTACAAATCTTTTAAGAGAGTTTATTAAAATGGAAGAGCTCTCTCAAGAGGGTATAACTAAGTTCATCAATTCTTACTCAAAAAAAATTAGTGATCGAGAAGATTATCTCACTTTAATTGAACTCCAAATCTTGCTAATGTTTTTAAGAAAGTCTGTACTTCCATCGAATTTTTTCTTGTTTAGCATGGAATACTTGGGGAAGACCGTATTTAAATTAAAACCTGACAGAAGAGCTCTATTTATTCATATATTTCTAGAAAACATTAATATTAAATATAATCTCGTAGAAGATGCTGAGTTCGCAAAATCAATATATAAGATCCTTGTAAATCGTCTTCCAGGAGAGCTTAAAAATGAATTTGCTAAACTAGGAAGGGTCACAATAAACCCAAGAACATTTGATACGATATTAACTGAACTCGAAGAATTAATTCATTACATGAATAACATCGGAGAGCAAACATGGATAATAATTATCTTAAGATTCATCTATTCTAAAATAAACGAATATAAATCTTTTGAAGATGCTATAGCTTTTATAAGGCAATATATAGATTTTGCTATAGCGAGAAATCGATACGAAATTGCGTATGAAATTTATGACTTTCTTGAAGATATCTTCATGCTTAAAACAGAAGTAGGCTATAATAATGTATTAATTGAGTTATGGGTTGAAGCATGTAAGAAATTCACGGATATAAAAGAAAAGAAATATTTACTTCAATCTTTAGAAAAATTAAATTCGCACCTGAAAATACCCCGTACAAACTCTCAAATATTCCATTTCTTTTATACTTCCAACTTCATCTGGCAGTTTAAATCAATATTTTTTTCGTTAGAACCCCGAGATTTCTGGAGGATGATATTTTATCGGAGTTTATTCGAGGAAAAAGATTTTAATTTAGCTATCAAAATAATCCCTTTTCTAGATAAAAACTTAAGACCGCTCATACCTGAATTATCTTCATTATATAAAGAAGTCGAGCCTCTTAAGTCTCAGATTTATTCATTTGAACATGAATCAGTGCGTATTGATCCAAATTTTGTCATAAAGCAAATGATTTTACGCATTGACTCAGAGGGATTAATCTCTTATACTCTAAGATCTTTAGAAAATAATGAAATGAATGGTCAAATTAAAAGCGAATATTGGAACGATGCTCAGATTAGTGAACTATATAATGACATATTTTTCGGCGATGAAAATAAAAAATATCGATTAAATTATCTTGAGTTTGGAAGAATATTATATATATTCTTGCCAAAATTTATCAGGGACATAATTTCTCAATTTAAAATAACTAGCGTGAATTTTATACCACAAGTCTATTTTGTTTTAGATAATATGACTATTCCAATAGAATTAGCATGTAATGATAATTTTTTCCTTTTAAAATATTCCAGTGCATGTAAAATTGGTATACCTCCGCTACGTGGAATAAATTTTGACCAAAATAACAACACATCTGAATCAAGTAAAAAGTATAATGTATTACTTATCGAGACACTTAATTCAAATTATCCAACAAAATGGAACGAACAAAAGCAAGGGAAGGAATTACTGTTTCCATTTTTACAGGGAACAGGTGAATTAGATGTTATCACGAGTTTTTTTAATGTAAGAGAGGAGGTCGGTAGTATCAATATATTAACAGGAGAAAAATCGACGTTCGAAAATATTCACGCAAACATCTCGGCAGGTAATTATAATATCATACATTTCGTAGGAAATATATTCTATTCCAAGTGGAATCCAAAGGACAGTTATCTAATGACAAATAATAATCAAATCATTAAAGTAAGTGAAATATCTAACTGGATTAAGCAAAATCCTAATATTTCACGCCCATTTCTATTTTTTAACACACAAATTTATGATATTAATGGTGTTTTGTATAGGAATACTTTAAAAATATTTAGTGAAATTGTAGCGGGATTTCATACTGATAGCATTACTGGAATGATATCACGGATTGTTCCATTGTTTTCTAATGAAACAAAGAATATGATTGCTAATTTTTATATAAATTTATTTAGCAACAATAGTCAAGGAGTTGCCTTACTTAAAGCCCGTCAACAAAGTTTATCGAAAAATCCTCTTGAGACTGTAAAAAAACAACTCGAAAATACAAGCACTGAAAGTGAAGAAATTGATAGCAGTAATTTAGAAGCGATTTTTTCATTTCTCCTATTTGGTAAACCATGGGAAAAATTATAATTGAAATTAATTCGAAAAAAACTCTAATATGACAAAAATTAAATAAAATTGTTATATTAATGTTATTAAAAAAAATTATTAGAAAAAAAAGAAATATTAAGTGTTGATATATCATGTCGGATAGGTTAATAGAATTGCGATTGGAGAATCGTCGACTCAAAGAGCAAGTAGCAAACTTAGAAAATAAAGTATTATCACTTGTTGGTGCGATTAGCATTCAATCTTCTGGAGTTTTTAAAGATAAGAAACATGTGACAAATGATAAGCTGT
>Ga0180433_10003910_pt1 | contig 21391 bp, 17 predicted proteins | sample SS_ome_8_FD_132980 | JGI IMG/M metagenome (GOLD analysis project Ga0180433, IMG submission 132980) | Hypersaline lake sediment archaeal communities from the Salton Sea, California, USA - SS_1_D_1 metaG | ecosystem: Environmental > Aquatic > Non-marine Saline and Alkaline > Hypersaline >... | reverse complement strand
TGTTCTCCTCGGCTGCCTCGCCGGATGCTCGCCGACGAGGTGGGTGGGAATCGAATCGGGGGAGTACACCGTGGTAAGCGGCGGGGGTGAGGCTAACGAAGCCGCCCTGCAAGCGATTCAGAAGATAAAGATCGACCGAGACGAACGCGCGGCGGTATTCACCCTGGCAGATGGCTCCGAGATCGTCGCCTCATTCACACCCCGAAGCAGAGCGGGGTGGCCGGCCGGGTGCCCGACGAACATTTTTATGCACCGTATGGAAGTCCTGATCTGGAGGAGGACACGCTGACCATCGGGCCGATTGTCCTCAACAAACCGATCCTCGTAAGGGATTGTCCCCGCGATCCTATGCGTGTTGTTCTCCGGGAAGATGGCGAGATCGAGGCTTCTGGTTCGGCCTGTAGCTGGACGGATACGTGCATCTGCTTCGGGCCCAAACGTGACCTCTCCAGGAGCGTGACTATGCCTCGCATCATCGTTCACGGTGCATTCCTCTCGCTCCTCGCATCGGCCTTCATCGCCATCACACTGCGGATCAATCCCCGGATATGGCTGCAAGATTACCCGCAGGATATCCAGGATCGCGTGCCTCCCAAGAACGCCAAGGAGAGAAAGTTGTCGCTGATCCTTGGCATACCATTCCTGGCCTTGCTTCTTGCTGTCCCATTTGCCTCCACGCTCGCGCTGAAACATCAACATGGGGGCAATGTCTCATTTCTTCAGTTCTTCGCAAACGGCTTTGGCGTCCTGTTCATCTTCAACCTCGTCGACTGGCTCATAATCGATTGGCTGATGTTTTGTACCATCACACCGTCGTTCGTCGTGATCCCCGGCACCGAGGGCGCGGAGGGATACAACGACTATGCATTTCACTTCCGTGGCTTTCTCATCGGAACCGCCTTCTCCGCCGTCGCCGGGATAGCGAGCGCGGGCCTCACGCTGCTCCTCTAGGTCGCATTGAGCGTTTTGAGCGTGCAGTATTTTTCGACCTCATCCGTTATGACAGATGAAAGCGGTGAACGTTCACTGATAACGCGCAACTAGCAACCGGAGGAAGGTATGAAACCAGCAGAAGAACGAGCGTACATCCAGCAAGCCCGGGCAGATCCCCGCGCCTTCGTGCATCTCTACGACCATTATTTCCCACGCATCCACGCTTACGTCCGCTACCGGGTACGTGGTCAGCAGGATGCCGAGGATATCATCGCCGAGGTTTTCCTCAAGGCGATGCGAGGGCTGAGCAACTTCAAATGGCGTCACGAGAACTCGTTTGCCGCCTGGCTCTTTCGCATCGCCCACAATCTCATCGTCGATTACTACCGACGACGCGACCAGGTTGAGAGTATTGAGATCGCGCTCAATCCAGGGGCATCGGCGTCGGGCAACGGTTCGAAAGGCACGGCAACGTTGACGAGCCACGCCGCGCGGCCGGAGGAAACCCTGACCCAACAGGAGACCTTCCGGCAGATGCAGGCCCTGATCGAAACCCTCTCGCCCCGACGGCGGGAGGTGATCACCCTCAGGTTCTTCGGCGGCCTGCGCAACAAGGAGATCGCCGACATCCTGAATCTGGACGAGCGCACGATAGCCTCACATCTCAGCCGAGGCTTGCGGGATCTACGGGACAGATACACGGCACAGACCTCATTGCAGGTCTTGGAGGAGGTAAGCGTATGAACGGGAACGGACAGGAAAATCGAGACAGATATGTCGGCGACTTGGATGTTGTTGAGAGCGCCATCGCCGAGAAGCTGGAGCACGGACACGCCAGGGAGGAACGCTTCGGGTTTGCGGCCACCGTGGTGAACGCGACCCCGCCGGTGGACGAGAGTTTCCGGCGGATGCTGCGGGCCAGCCTAGTCGCCGAAGCAGATCAGGCCGTAGAGGAGAAAAGACAAATGAGAACAATTCCGGATCGAGGGAAAGAAGTGAACACAAGAAGATTGTATCGCACCCTACGTCTAGCATTCGCGCTGTCAGCGACCGCCGCCCTGCTGGCTTTCGTCTTCGTGAGCCCCTGGGGGCAAACGCTTGCACAAAGCGCCCTGCGGTTCTTTGTGCGAACAGAACGCGTTACATTCCCACTGCAACCCACCCAGATGACAACGCCGGACCCATCGGCCCCGACAGCCCAACCGCCCGCACCGCTGGTCAGCATCGCCGAAGCGGAAAGGCAAGCCGGTTTCGACGTCGCCGAACTGCCCTTCGTGCCCGATGGCTTCAACTATCTTGGAGCAAGAGTATACGGTAGCGTGGTCAGGATCGAGTATGAAGCACAGGGGGGCGGTGGCAGCCTCATCATCAGGCAATCGCCGGAAGGGTTTGCTCAATCGGAGTGGGACAAAGTCCCAGAACAGGCGATCGTGCCTGTGAAGATCGGTGATCTAGACGGGGAGTTTGCCCAAGGCACGTTCGTCGTACATCCGGGGGATACGAACGCGACGTGGAACCCAGACGTCCCCATCCTGCGCATGCGCTGGGTGGAGGATGGTATCTGGTTTGAGATGACCAAGTTTGGCGACGTGGAAGCCATCGAATATCTCGATCAAGCCTTTCTGACCGAACTGGCGGCCGGCATAGGGGGGCGCCCGCCCGTGGCGAACGCTGGCACGCAACTCGTTCCAGAGGATATCGACGCGCTGGCCCACCGGCTGAACGAGGAGCCGGACCCCCGCACCGTGGCGGTCTTTCCCGCCGACTACGCGCCCGCCTTGGCGGAGCACATCCAGCACGAGGTGGTGCCGCTGGCCGTCGGCGACGATCTCGACGCGGTGGCAGTTCAAGCGGCCCTGGGGGCGGCGCTGCCCCATAGCGGCCTGGTGGACGTGGTCCTGGTCGACCAGGACGGAGGTGAAATGGTGAAGCGCGTGCGGGCGTCGCTGGAGCGGCAGCTCTATCGCCTCTATCGCGGCCCCGGCGACTCGAGCGCGGAGACCTTTGGCGCGCTGGAGCGGAAGCAGTACGTGGCTGGCTACGTGTCCGGCATCGGTCTGGTCGAGAAGGATCCAACCTTGCGGGTACTGGCAGAACCGGTGACCCTGACCCGGAGCGGTTTGACCGTCGAGGTCGATCACGCGCTACTGTACAGCGACCGTACTGTCATCCATTATCGGGTCGAGAGCGCAAGCACCTACCCGTTCGCTGAACCTGGCGACGACATCTGCCTCGAATATGCCTACCTCCGTTTGCCCGATGGCTCGACGTTACAGCCACAGCCGATGGGGGATGGCAAGGCCTTCGAGGCTGGCTACGAGTTCGCCACATCATTCACGGATCCGATTCCAGCGGACGTCACCCAGGCAACCCTGATCATTCCGTGCTTGTTAGACAGCGTGCGCGGTACAGCGCCTGAGAACTGGGAACTTGCACTGCGCTTCATCCCTGCCCCTCCGGATATGGATCTGGCGCCGGTTTATGACGCAGCGGAGGGACAAACTGCTACAGATCAAGGCGTCACAGTGGATCTAGCGTATGTTGCGGCCGAGGAGGACGGGTATGTCCTCAACTTCGGCCTGACGTGGGATCGAGATGGGGGGCACGAGCCAGAACTCTATCCGGGCGCGCTCCACGTGACCGACGCCACCGGCCAAAGGATTCTGCTGTCGAGTGCCGGCGGACGACCGCCAATGGCTAACCAGGCACCAGAATTCACGTTCCGCACGAGCGAGATGCCGGTGCCCGGCCCCTTGACGCTGAAGCTTGAAGCCATCCGCGCCTCTTTCTCGGTGCACGACGTTTCGTTCACCTTTGACCCCGGCAGCGACCCTCAGCCTGGACAGGTCTGGGCGCTCGATGAGCACCTTAGCGTCGCCGGATACGAGTGGGATATCACGTCGGCGCGGATGGTCGTCCAGGATGGCGGACCAACAGTCGGTGAGGTAGAGGGATTTGAGTTCACGATACAATCGGCAGACCCTGGTATGATGGTCGAACTGCTGGACACCGCGCATCCGATGGCGGCTTGCGAGCCCGGCTTGCCCGAGGGCACGATGTTTTCAAGCACGCTTACCTACGAGAATGGCATTCCGGCCGGTCCTATAACCGTCACGGTAAGCCAGGTCTCTGTGCTGATCCCCGGTGACTGGCAAATTCGCTGGGAGCCGCCTGCCGAGCAAGTGGCCGGGTTGCTGCAGCCCATCGGGGTGACGTTCAACAATGGGATCGAGTTGGTAGCAGCCGGCGTCCTCGACGATCCTCTGCCTGGAGGGCCGCTGCGAATGGCGCTCGAATGGCGGACGGAGAACCCGGTCGACGATCCGGTGACAGTGTTCACGCACCTCATATGCGAGGGGCAGCTCGTCGCGCAACGGGACGCGATCCCGGGCAACGGCGAGTTCCCGGCCCCAAGCTGGCAACCCGGTGAGTTGATCCGGGATCAGTTCGCCCTGCAACTGCCATCGGAGCTGCCGGAGGGCGAGTGCCAGGTCCAGGTAGGGATCTACAATCCCGACAGCGGCCAGCGCTATAGTCCCATCGGGCTGGAGGGGGAACCCTACGTCGTCATCCAGCGCTTCTCTGTGGAGAACACTGACGAGACCCTCTGATCAAGACATACGTAAAGAAAACAGGACGTCCAGGAACAGCTTCCCGGTTCTCGCTGAGGGATGTAGTCTCTCAGACCGGGGAGCCGTTCTTGGACGAACTCGTTGTCTGCCCCGAGGATGACCCGCTCTTCTCGTACGCAGCGGCCCAGCGCTTTGAGCACGGGCTGATGATCTGGGTCGGGGCGCTGGACGCATACTACGTCCTGCTCAACCACGACGAAGATGTGTCGAACAGCGATCAGGGCTGGTCGACCTTGACCAGTTTGCGTATAATTCAGGGACCACTGGCGCTGAAACCTGGAGCTTCTCCCGACAATCGGGGTGAGGAGACACCACCGGACGGCCACTTCGAGCCGGTCAGCGGCTTCGGGCTGGTCTGGCGCGGCGAGGTCACGGGGGCGGAGGATCTCCGCTCTAATAAAAAAGATAAGCGAAGCGGCATCCGCGCAGCGCTGGGCTGGGCGGTGGAGCCGGAGTACGGCTTTGACACGATCTACCAGTGTGAGAAAAGTTGTGGCGCCTCCTGGGACTGCTATCTGCAAGGGCCGGAAGGCGAGATCTTCCATCTCTACTGGCTGTTGCACGTCGGTCACTTCTGGGAGTTGGTCGATTAGGGTACGCCCCGTGATGAAGTCGCTTCGCTACCGCTTTCATTAACGGGATCAGAGGCTGGGCAAGGAGGCAAATCAATGACTTCTTCTAATCCGAGAGTTCTACTGGTTGACGACGAACGGGCGATCACGTCCAACCTGGCGCCGTTCCTGGAGCGCGCCGGCTTCGAGGTGGCCGTGGCCGCCAATGGCGAGGAGGCGCTCGATCAGGTGAAGCAGTTCCTCCCGGCGTTGATCGTCCTCGACATCCTCATGCCCCGTATGGATGGCCGCGCAGTACTACGCCATCTGCGCGATGAGGATAACTGGACCCCCGTGATCCTCCTCACTCAAATCGGCGAGTCGACGGAGCGGGCCATGGCCCTCGAGGAGGGCGCCGACGATTACCTCAACAAGCCCTTCGATCCCCACGAACTGGTGGCCCGCATTCGCGCCGTTCTCCGTCGCGCCCGCCCCGGCCAGCCGCCCCTCGCCTCGGCGCAGAAGCTGGTTTGCGGACGGCTGGCCCTGGACCGTCCATCGCGCCGGGCCTACCTGGAATCGGAGGAGCTACAACTGACGCCCAAGGCGGTCGCGCTGCTGGAGTACATGATGACCCACCCCGACGAATTGCTGAACCGCGACCGGCTCATGGACGCCGTCTGGGGATGGGATTATCCCGCCGGCACGCGCACGGTGGACACGCGCATCGCTGAGCTGCGTCGCGCCCTGAACGACGACCCCGATGATCCACGCTACATCGAGACCGTTCACGGAGAGGGATACCGCTTTGTGGGACAAGTGGAGAGCAGAGGGGGATAAACGACATCCCTATGAAGACTCGATGGTCTTGGCTGGCGGCGTTCCTACCGGTCCTTCTGGGGTTGCTCATCGCGGCCCTGGTGGCGGCCGGTCAACTCGAGAATCACCGCATCTATGTGGCAGGACAGGTGATCTTTGTGGCGCCGCTGATCGGTGTCCTGCTGACCAGCCTGATGGGCGTCATCCTGTTCGTCCAATGGCGAGCGGAGCAGCGCATCCGTCAAGCTATCTCCCGGCGCGAGGCTCAGATGGCCGAGGAGCGGCGGCGCTTCTTGCAACGTCTGGATCACGAGCTCAAGAACCCCCTCACGGCGATCCGCACCGGCCTGGCGAACCTGGCCTGGCTCCCCAACGAGGGGAAACGCCAGGAGACGCTGGACAGTGTGGATGCCCAGGCGCTGCGGCTGAGCCGGTTGGCCTCCGACCTGCGCAAGCTGGCCGAGCTGGAGATCCGGCCCCTCGAGACGGACCCTGTGGATGTAGAGGAGCTGCTACAAGAGGTGGTGGCGGTGGCCCGGGAGCGGCCTGACGGGAGCCAGCGGCGTCTCCGTTTGACCATCCCCCAGGCGCCCTGGCCTCTACCGACCGTGAAGGGGGATCGGGATCTGCTCTTCCTGGCGGTGCATAACCTGGTCGACAACGCCCTCAAATTCACCGCGCCGGGGGACACGATCGAGATACGCGCCTTCGAGGACAGCGCCCGATTGGTCATCGAAGTCGCGGACACAGGGCCGGGTATTCCGGAGGATGAGGCGCCTCACATCTGGGACGAACTGTACCGCGGTCAGGGCGCCAGGGGCATCCCCGGCAGCGGGTTGGGGCTGGCGCTGGTGCAGGCGATCACCGAGCGGCACGGTGGACAGGTCGGCCTGCGCAGCCGCTCAGGGCAGGGAACGGTTTTCACGCTACGACTGCCGATTTGATGGGTTCGACTTTAGGAGGTAAAGGAAATGCATAAGCAAACACTCTCTCAGAAACTCGATCGGATGTAGTTTATCCGCCCTCGTCGTACCCGTCTTGATGCTTCTGGCGCTGACCGCCTGCGGCCCGGAAACCCTCGTCGTGGGACTTGAGCCTACACTTACCGTGACGCCGTCTCCCACCCCGTCGTGCAGAGCTACGCCAACGAAGCATTTGGCTTCACGTTTCACTATCCCGAAACGTGGACGCTAAGAGGTTCCCCCCCCCAAGCGTGTGGGGAATATGTTCCTGATGTCGACGTCGGCGGTCTTTCGGGCGGTTCACCCCCACGCGTGTGGGGAATATTGGACACGGGCAAGGTGGACGGGCGATACTGCACGGTTCACCCCCACGCGTGTGGGGAATATTCACGCCTCCGCGTTCCACGCCACCGCGCGGCGCGGTTCACCCCCACGCGTGTGGGGAATATGCCACTTGCTGTCGGCGCCGGGCGTGCTCGAACGGTTCACCCCCACGCGTGTGGGGAATATATTAACGCCGCCAAGTCGAATCCATACGCTGCGGTTCACCCCCACGCGTGTGGGGAATATGCACGATAGTCGCTGCGAAGCTCGCCGCAGGCCGGTTCACCCCCACGCGTGTGGGGAATATTCCTGCGAAATCAATGTAGAGATTGCGACCCCCGGTTCACCCCCACGCGTGTGGGGAATATGATGACGCAACAGCCGGCGATTCTGATCTCGTGCGGTTCACCCCCACGCGTGTGGGGAATATATCCGACGGCATCCCGAAACCGGTGAGCTATTCCGGTTCACCCCCACGCGTGTGGGGAATATTAGGTACAGGCGGCTCGGGTTCTCCCGTGTCACGGTTCACCCCCACGCGTGTGGGGAATATGTCCTTGGCAACTTCCTCCTCCAGACTGGCTTTCGGTTCACCCCCACGCGTGTGGGGAATATCAGGTAGACGCTGCGCATCGCGCGCAGGTAGTCGGTTCACCCCCACGCGTGTGGGGAATATGGTGCATACGTAGAGCACGAGCTACGCTCACCGGTTCACCCCCACGCGTGTGGGGAATATTCCGTCCGGCCTCGCGGCTTGCTTCTGCTGCGCGGTTCACCCCCACGCGTGTGGGGAATATCCTCGGTACATCAATCCAAGACGACGGGCCAAACGGTTCACCCCCACGCGTGTGGGGAATATACGTCCAGCGTTCCGTCGTTCGCGTCCGCCTCGGTTCACCCCCACGCGTGTGGGGAATATAGCGTACCCGTCGCCTGCGTCACCGGCAGACTCGGTTCACCCCCACGCGTGTGGGGAATATGTTCGGTTCCTCCCCCGGTTGCCGCTTGTCGCCGGTTCACCCCCACGCGTGTGGGGAATATGACTTCGTCGCCAGTGTGGTCGACGACTTCATCTGGTTCACCCCCACGCGTGTGGGGAATATGACGTGGGGCCTATGTTGCTCATGGGAGTCTCCGGTTCACCCCCACGCGTGTGGGGAATATTTGTGTTTCATCGTCCAGTCCACCCAGTACATTCGGTTCACCCCCACGCGTGTGGGGAATATGCGACGCCGTATAGGGCCACGTAGGGCAATACCGGTTCACCCCCACGCGTGTGGGGAATATGCATTCTCTCCTTGGCTGTATCTCGCCTAACGCGGTTCACCCCCACGCGTGTGGGGAATATGTTCATCATCTTTGAGGTGCTTGACAAGGACACGGTTCACCCCCACGCGTGTGGGGAATATTACACCCTCGGAGCCGGGGGGGATCACTGTCACGGTTCACCCCCACGCGTGTGGGGAATATGGAGATTGGCTCGATATTATCGCCACGTTGGACGGTTCACCCCCACGCGTGTGGGGAATATTGGAGGAACCACCTGTTCATTTGCATCCGCGACGGTTCACCCCCACGCGTGTGGGGAATATGCCCCTTTGGCAGTGAACACATTTCTAGCTGACGGTTCACCCCCACGCGTGTGGGGAATATGTTGACAATACGTCATACGGGCAGAAGATGTTCGGTTCACCCCCACGCGTGTGGGGAATATGTTTCAACCATCCTTCACCGCCTCGACGTCGCTCGGTTCACCCCCACGCGTGTGGGGAATATTGCATCACCTCTTGCAGCATCACAGGCGACGGCGGTTCACCCCCACGCGTGTGGGGAATATTTAAACGGATGCCATTCGGCATCCTTGGTCCGCGGTTCACCCCCACGCGTGTGGGGAATATACATCTTTGTAGGCGTAAAGTTCATCGAAGCCCGGTTCACCCCCACGCGTGTGGGGAATATGCTAGCGGATGTTTGAGCGGCAGTAGCTCGGGCGGTTCACCCCCACGCGTGTGGGGAATATGGGCCAACGACTGGTGCGGATGACCATCCCGACGGTTCACCCCCACGCGTGTGGGGAATATTCGTTTATCGGCTGCGCGAACGTGATGGTATACCGGTTCACCCCCACGCGTGTGGGGAATATTCAGCGCTTGCTGGCGCTTGCCGGGATAACGGCGGTTCACCCCCACGCGTGTGGGGAATATGCTCACGTCATCAGGGATGTAGTTGCCGCCGCCGGTTCACCCCCACGCGTGTGGGGAATATTTATCTATGAATTGCGCAAGATGGTTCGCTTACGGTTCACCCCCACGCGTGTGGGGAATATGACTTGGGCGGCAATCACAGGAAGTGCACAATCTGGTTCACCCCCACGCGTGTGGGGAATATTTGCTCGAAGGCTTCCTCGTAGTCGAACCTTGCGGTTCACCCCCACGCGTGTGGGGAATATTCCTTTGTCACACTTAAAGTGCCAATATGTCACGGTTCACCCCCACGCGTGTGGGGAATATGCCAGCTCACGTGCGCGCTCCAGGCATTGAACGGTTCACCCCCACGCGTGTGGGGAATATATCGCCGCCACAGGGAATGACCTTGTGGTAAGCGGTTCACCCCCACGCGTGTGGGGAATATGGTTGCCCATTTCTCAAACTCATCGGAAATAGCGGTTCACCCCCACGCGTGTGGGGAATATGCGGAGATGATGGGCACCGGGACGCCGTACATCGGTTCACCCCCACGCGTGTGGGGAATATTTTACCATCTGTGCAAGTGCGGCGCTATGTGGACGGTTCACCCCCACGCGTGTGGGGAATATGTTGGCTAATCACGGTAAGCACGCCAGATTTGCGGTTCACCCCCACGCGTGTGGGGAATATGCCTTCCCTGCGAGGTCATCGCCTCGTAGATACGGTTCACCCCCACGCGTGTGGGGAATATCTCTGGCGACACGCCGACCTCACGCATCACCTCGGTTCACCCCCACGCGTGTGGGGAATATACTTAAAACCCTGGTTGCGGATCTACTTCCACAATCCACGGTCAGGTGCGCGCAGTGGAGTCTTCAGATGCGTCGACAGGCACGCGGATCAGTTGAAGGCCATCCAAGTTTACCACAGATCGCTTCGTCTCGCCAGCCATGCGCATCTGGAATCGCTGCTCGGTATTGGTCGACCATATCTGAACGACGCCACCGGCCCGTCTCGACTTGCAGCACTTCTTCCAGAGCCGGTCACGCACCATCGCGTTGACGTGGCCGACGAAGACGCCGGTGTGGGGCTCGATCAGCCAACGGGTCAGCTCACCCCGCAACGAGGTCGGCACTTTCTCCAGTATCATCACTACCATGGCCTATTCCTCGTTCTTCTTTCCCGCGTCTGCGTCGGACGGCGGCGACCAGAGCGGCTCCGGGCGCGCCGGGTCGCTGTCGGCTTCCTGCCCCCTGTCGAGCACGTCGTCCGGTACGTCCAGCAGATGCTGAATGTCGGGCAGGATCTGCTGCAGCAGCCGGTGTTCCTTGAAGGCCTGGCGGCAGGCGAGTCGCACGCGGGCGTGCAGGTTCTCCGTCGACTCGGCCACCGTCTGGAAGGCAAGTGGGATGGTCACCTCCACCTTATAGAGGTCGGCGATGTCGTAGACGAAGGACAACTGCTTGCCGGTGTGAATGAAGCCCAGCGCCGGCGAGTACCCGCCGGAGACGATCCCCGCGTGGCACAGGCCGTTGAGCAGTGCGTTTGCCGCCGAAAGTGCCCGATTGATCGGGTCGCCGCTGTTCCAGTTGTTCCTGTCGTAGCGCCGCCCGTGCCACGGCACGCCGTATTCGCGGCTGGCGCGGGCGTAGGCCTGGCGCACCCGCACGCCCTCGAGCCCGCGGATCTGCGCCAGGTTCAGCCCCGGCTGGAGCTGTTCATCAAAGCGGTAGCTGTACATGCGCATCACCACCTGCACCCGCTTCCTGGGATCGCTGGCCAGCTCGGCCTGCTTCAGCAGGTGGTAGGCTTTGCGCGTCTCGCCTCCGCCTTGAGCGTAGCAGCGCGTACCGTCCTCGCCCACCCAGACGACCAGGCAGCCGTTGTCGGCCAGCGCCTTGACCGCCGCGTGGGTGATGGACGTGCCAGGGCCGAGCATAAGCACCGCCAGCGCGGCGGCGGGGATCATCGTGCGTCCTGTCTTCTTCTCGATATACTCAACCGCTTTGTGCTTCTGCGCGATGCGTCCGCGTTCCAGGTACAGATACGACAGCCCATCGCGCAGTTTGGGCAGTTCATGCAAGTCACGCATTTTGCAACCTCCTATTCGGTTGGTAAGGTGCAAACCCGGGCTTGCACGATCCTGGAGCAGGTCGCGATCCCGCTCCGCTCTTCAAGTTTGTCAGTCCCTCTATCCAGCGCCAAAGCAACAGGCTGAGAGGTCAGAGCCTCACTGCGGAGGCGAACTCTTCGGGCGCGTCTGAATGCTCACGTCCCCAGATAACTTCAGGCTGGCCGCGGGGCCAGGGAGAGCAGGCCAAAACCGAAGGCCTTCCCGCTGCCGACGCCCGAGCGAACGGCTTCGTGCAGCCGCTCGGGGTCGGTCACCTGCAGCAGCCCATCGTAGCGAACGGAGAGCAGGCGCAGCTTATGGGGCCGGCCGTTCCGGCGGATCTTGCCGCCGATCATCGCCTGGTTGCTCGTGTGTGCGGAGACCAGGCGGAAGCCGCCCTGCTTCGCCTTGCGCTCAAGCCAGTCCATCTGCTCTTCTTCGCGGCAAAGCCCCACCCGCTTGCGCGTGCCATCCGGCAGCCTGCGCCTGGCGGTGGGATTGGCCCGCAGGCGGAAGGCCAGCAACTGGCCGGAGGCGAGATTGAGGTCGAAGGGCTTGGTCGCGGGGTTCTCAGGTGCACGCAGCGGCAGCAGGTGCTCCGGTAGCAGGTAGCCACGCGTATCCGGCGCCTCGAGCCAGGACCAATCGGGCGGGTTCCACGACTGGACCAGCAGCGTGAGCGCGCCGGTGCGGGGGTGGCTCTCCAGCCGGAACAGCACCCGCTCCTCGTCAGGCGCCAGGTCGTCGGGAAAAGCGCGCATCAGGCTGCGGTGCATTTGGTAGGGGTCGGCGATCTCCTTCTGCACGCGGCGGTTGCGTGGGTTGAGGATCAGTCGGGAGAGGTACATGGGACTTTCTCCTCTCTGGGCGGTGGTGCCGGGATGAAGGTCGTGGAGACGCGCCGAGGCGCGAAGCGCCGCTCGGCGAAGGATCGGGGCTGGTCGGGCCGTACCTCGGAGCCGGCCGGATCTTCCAGCACCAACCGCACTTGGTCAGGGTGTTCTTCGGAATCGAGCCCCAGCCAGGGATAGGTCCGCAGTGCTTCAAGCAGGGCCTGATCAGGTTGCAGACCATCCTCCAGCCAGACCGGTTCACCGGGGACGAACGCCTTGCGCCCCAGGTAGAGCGGCCAGTGGGGATCGCGCAGGGCACTGTGGAGCTCCCGCAATAAGGTCAGATCGTCGCCTTCGAGCCCGACCAGGAAGCGGGCATCGGCCAGATAGTACCGGTTGGAGACGACCAGACGCCGGCGGTCCACCTGGCCACTGGCCTTGAGGATGCCGCCTTTGCCGGCGGTGTGATAGTCGCGGGCCATTGTGCCCTCCTGGTCCACGCGCACACCCATCGTGAGGTCGGCCAAGTCATCCACCGGCTCGTGGCGACGGTGGCCCAGGGCAGCGCAGAGCAGCCCCACCACGCCGCTTTTCGAGGGCTCCAGCCCTGTATCGCGCACGGTGAAGCGGCTCTGCACGCCCCAGGACTGCATCGGCCCGGAGAGGCGTAACAGCAAGACGCTCATGCGACCTCCTCTCCGGCAGGCAGCGCCTCTGTCACCGCTGTTATCCACGCTTCCAGGTTCTCGACCTGGTCGGCTGCCAGGTGTTTCAGCGATAGGTCAGGATCGAGCGGCAGCGCAGCCACCCGGATCAGCGTGTCGGTGCCGTAGACCTGGCACAGCCGGGCCCAGTAGATGTCCAGCGCCTCAACGGAAGGAGCCACCAGGCCGGAGTCGTGGCGTGGACGGACAGGGCGCTCGAAGGCGTTGGTCAGCGACCAGCCCATGCCGTCCTCGCGCGCGACGGCCAGCAGCAAGTTGGGTGGGTTGTTGGCGGCGAAGGCGTTCTGCTTGCCGGAGGGAACGGCGGCGACGGCGGCACGGAGGAAGCCCTCGACGGTACGACGGGCTAGGTCGGCGTCGCCGTTGAGATTCTGGGCCAATTGGCCCCAGTCGATGCGGGCGTAGCGGTAGAAGCAAGCGCTGTCAAAGCCGGTGAAGCCCATCATGCCGGCACCAGCGGTGTCTTCGGGGTTCAGGTCATCCACGGCGGTGTAGAAGTCCATCTCCATCGTGACGCGGTGGGTGGAGATGGCGTGGGCCACCTGGCAGGCAGCGTCCAGGCTCAGCCGGGGATTCTCGGCCAGCATGCGGCCGAAGAGGGCGATGTCGGGGGCGCTGGTGCAACCCTCGTGCGCTTTCACGAGCGTCTTGACCAGACGTTTCAGCGCCTTGCCATCGGAAAGCTGATCCCAGTTTTCGAGTAGGGCCTGGGCGATGCTGTCCACCTCGTCCTCGCTCACGTAGAGCAGAACGGCGGTTTTCTTGCCCTCGTCGTCTTTCTTATCCAGCTTGCTGGCATATTGGGGCACGAAGTCGGTCAGTGCCTCAAAAGCCTCACCTTCCGATTTTCCGGCTTCGATCAATCGTTCACTCAACCGATGGATCAGCCGCTTGGTGCGCGTACCGATCTTGACCCTGGTCGTGTCCTCGAAGACGGGCGAGGTGCGGATGGCGCGCTTGATGCATTGGGACGAGACGCGGGCACGGCGGACGCCGCCAAACTCGCAGTCTTTGGGATTGTTGGTGTCGTCCCGGTTCAGGTTTGCTGGCGCAAAGTTCTGGATCATGTGCAGTTCGACGAACATGTCTATTCCTCCTCTGTATTCTGAGTTTCCCGGGCCGGGCGGCCCCAGAAGGCGCGTGCCCAGTCCTTTTGTACGCGGTCACGAAGGTCAGGATGGCTCCAGGCCATCACGTCGGATAACAGTTGGTGCCAGTTGACCGGCACCTCTTTGGACTTGAGGAAGCTCACCACCTGGCGCAGGTAGGAGGGGAAATCGTCGGGATGGGCGGCCAACAAGGCGGTGAAGCGGCGCTCGATGGCTGTATTGTCCCCCCGAGATTCTCGGGCGCAGGCGAAGTGATCACCCAGGTTACCTGTCCCTCCTTCCTTCGGATGGTAGGCGAAGAGGGCTGCGATGAGATAGTAGGCGTCTTCGCACCACGGGCGTGCATCATCCGATAGCCAGGGGACGACGTAGCGGTACATGTCGGCCACGGTGCCGGGTGGCTGGCCCAGTCCGCGCCGCAGGGCGGCCAACGCGCCTCGATTTTCGCGCAGGCCCTCCAGGTAGGTGACAAAGGAATGCTTTTCGGTCATCAGTGCCTCCTAATCGTGTTTTTCTCTATCCGTGGTTCTCTGACTCGATAACCCGCGCCATGTTTTTCTCCAGCGTGCCGCGTGCCAGCGTGATGGCCTTGAGGCCCCGGGTGGGGTCGCTGACACCTTCGGCAGCCTCGGTGAAAGCGCCGCGCGCGGTCCGTTGCAGGGTCTTCACCCAGCCACCCAGCGCAGCCTGGTGATCCTGGGGCAGGTCGCAGACGAAGCCCTGGAACTCTACCTCCAGGCGCGACCAATAGCGGCGATCCAGATTCAATTGGGAGAAGACGAGTCGGGTGTCGTCTCGGTGGGCTTTTTTCCTGTCGGCAGGCGAGACGACCCATTGTGCCAGTTCCCAACCAGCCCGACGCAGCGCCGAGCCCACGCCTTCGGCGGCCTGCAATGCCTCGCGCAACTTCTCTCTCAGTGTCTCATCTGTCAGGTACTTCAGCAGCAGGGGCATGCGCTCATGACGAAAGAAGTAGACCTTGGCCTGCTTCTTCGACATGCCCAGCGCCAGGTATCGGTAGACAAACGACTCCGACAGGTATGCCCTATCCGCCAGATCTGCAAGCCAATGGAAAACCTGAGGAGGTTGCTGCCCCTCGTCGTGCAACTGAAACAGCGCTGCGCTGTCTCGCCAGAGCGCCCGCCCTTCGCGGAATGCCAACGGTATCGGGCCACGCTTCTCGTCTCGGCGATAGTGCGTCATTGGGTTCAGGACACCATCGTCCAATCGTAGCGCCGGGGCTATCGTCATCTGTCGGACGACGAGGCCCTCAGGGGCGTTCTCGGGGTCCAGCAGGATGCGCCGGTTCTGCCACGTAAGATAGTCCCGGTTACCCAGCGGTACAGACCGCTCGGGGACAAAGGGATCATCCATTTCCCAGGCCGGCCGATCATCAGGTTCGCGCGGCATCGGTACATCGCCCTTATAACGCGCCAGGTTGAGGGCCAGCGTCTCGAAAAGGTTCTCTCCCTGCACCAGGAAAACGATGCCTCGCGCACAAGAGCCGTCGGTGAACTTCTGTCGCAAACCGCTCAGGCCGGCCAATCCGAAGGACTGGGCGGCGACCAGCGCTCGGGCCGCCTGGGCCGGGGTCAGGGTGATACCCTCCGCGTCAGTGTGGTGGTCGAACAGTGTAGGGTTGTTACCGGATGCTGTATAGAGCATCAGTTTAGTAATCGATTTGGGCTTGACGCGCCTGTCGGCGGCTTGGTAGAAGGGACGCTCTTCATCGAAGAGGTTGAAACGGTGTCGCCATTGGTCAAAGTAGTCTCGCAGGGCCGTCTCGTCCCAGCGTCCCTTGTGCCACAGTTGGGACCACGCCTTGCGGCTCTCCGGGCCGAAGACGCGGTGCAGCACGGCCAGCAGCAGGCGGTGCAGCGCCGCCGTGCCCAACGGCGTCTCCCCGTGCAGTTCGCGCAGGGTATGGGCCTGGGTCAGTGCGTCGTACAGGCCCAACTCGATGGGCTGCCCACCGGTTCGGATGCATGGCAGCCAGGGTTCGTCTACCAGGTTAAATTGTACGTTCATCAGTCCTCCTTGTCTTCCAGCATCAGACCCAGTTCCGGATCGAGCGTCAACCAGTATGTTCCCAAATCGATCCTCCCTCCTGTGAAAACAGCCGCACGGTAGTAGCGCAGCAGTGGGTGCTTGTGCCAGCCAGGCGGCGGGTCCTTCTCAATGAAGTGTTTGAACACCGGATAGGTGGAGACGGTGACCGTGCGATGGGCCAATTCGGCAGTCAGTTCCCGATCTGGGTGCTCCTCCAATGAGATCAATCGCTCGCCACCGCGGTCGAGCGCAAAGCCGTCAGCTAGCCGGTGCAGGCAGACCAACGTGACACTGGGGCGGACCAGGCGTGTCATCGCTCGCCAGGTATCGTGCAACTCGGGATTGTCCTCGTCCAGTTGGAGGTTACCCGCGCTCAAAACGTCCTCGTCGTCGGGTGATGGGATTAAGTTCTTGCGGGCCTTGTAGCGGTGTTGCCTCATCGTTTGGGTCATCACCTGGTAAGCTTGCTCCAGCGCCTCACGCAGCGGGGTGTCCAGGTTGGCAGGGATGGGATTCTCGTCGTCGTAGACGGCGTCGATCAACGGCTGCACGTTAGCCGGGACGGCGATTTCCGCAAGATCGCGCAGCGCCACGTAGGAATGCAACAGAACGTAGGGTTCGTACACATACCCGTCGCTGCCCCACTCGGGAATGCCCCCTTGCATCTGGGGCGTCGTAATCAGTAGTCGCGGGGTGTTCAAACGGGGCGGACGGTGCGTATCCCGGTGACGCTGCAACCGCCCGGCGCGTTGCAACATCAGATCTACCGGGGCCGGGTCGGTGATCATCAGATCGAAGTCCAGGTCGAGGCTCTGCTCGATGACCTGGGTAGCAACGACGATGGCGCGCTCTGGCCGCGTCCCCCCCTTGCCGAATTGGTCCAGCACCAGCGATTCGGTTTGCTGGCGCAGGTGCAGGGGAAAACGGGCGTGAAACAGGGTCAAATCGTCGGGTGGTACGATCTGGGCGTCGCGCAGCGTCTGGTAGATGGTCTGGGCCCTTCCCACGGTGTTGCAGATGACGGCAGCACAGCCGCCTTCCTCGAGTTCGGCCCGTAAGGTTTCTGCCAAGGCCTGCGGCCGGCCATCGACCCATTCCACGGTCAACGTACGGGTGCCAGTGGCACTGGTTTCCACAGGGAGCACGCCGTCGGCCTCGGCGGTGGCCCAGGAGATGGACGGATAGGGGCTTGATTGGGTGAAGGGGCGCCCCGTGTAGGCTTCCATCAACTGGCGGCGGGTCTGATCCGGCAGGGTAGCCGACAGGAGAACGACCGTGGTCTCCATCGTCGCCAGCCACTTGAGCAGGCGCTGGAACAAAGCAGACATGTAGGTATCGTACGCGTGGACCTCGTCGAAGATGACGGTCTTGTGGCTCAATCCAAACAGACGAACGAAGAAGTGCTTGGTTTGCAGAATGCTCATCAAGGCCTGATCCACGGTGCCCACGGCGAAGGGAGCCAAGAAGCTGCGTTTCTTGGGCAGGAACCAACTATGGGCGACGACCGTGTGCCCCTCGGATTCGTCGACGGCAGCCAGGCGTAGCTCTTCCATGTCTTGCGACCAGGCAGCGTTGCCGTGGAGCAGCAGCAGTTCCACCTGTTGATCGGCGTGCCGCTGCTCCAGGAACCGCTTCACACGACTCAGCATCTGGTTGCTGGTGGCTTGCGTGGGCATAGCGACGTAGGTTCCGCGCTGTTGCTCGGCCTGCAGCCAGTGATCGGCCAGGTACAGGGCAGCTTCGGTCTTGCCCTCGCCGGTCGGTGCCTCGACGATGACCAGCGCCGGAGCCTCTATGTGTTCAGCCAGAGAAACGACCGCCTCCTGCAGCGGTCGGGGTGTGAAGTCAAATAACTCTGAGAAACCAGCGGTCTGCGTCGGCGGCGACCAGCCGGCCCAGCCCAGTTGTCCGAGGGCCAGGTTGGCTTGCTGGCGGGCCAAATCTGCGTAGACATCCAGGTCGGGCGCAGTGAGGTCGAAAAAGTAGTCCTCAATGGATCCCAGCCAATCGGCAAAAGAGGTCAACCCGGCCAGCATGGTCCAGAAGGTCTGGTCGTCCGTCAGCCTCTTCGGCCAGGGCGGCAACTGGCGCACGTCCACCAGATCGGCCAGGGCATCGAATAGGTCGGCACGTACGGCGTCCCAGTCCACCCCTCCCCGGCGGGCGGGTCCGATGTTCTGCAACCCGTGAGCTGTGGGAAACACGCCGTGGTGTCCACCGACCGTGTGTGCAATCTGGCGCGCCAGCCCGTCGTCTACGTCGAGCTGCCGAGGGAGCAGCCGACGCAAGGCCCAGGCCGAAACCCAACCGTGGGGTGTCCTGGTGCGGACGCGCTGCTTCTCGAACGAGAGCCCGCGCTTCAAGAGCGCCTGTTTGCTGGCTTCGTGCTGGGATTGAAAAGCGGGACAGGCCTTGCCCAGGTCGTGCAGCCCTGCTGCGAAGGCCAGCCATTGCCGCGCTGACGCCTGGTCCATTCCCATTGCGCGGGCAAAGTAACAGCGGGTGGCCTCAGGCAGAGATCGATCCCACAGCGCCAGCACCACCTGGGCCACGTCTATCAGATGGTAGATCAGGGGATGAGTCTCCGATCTGTCCCGGCTGGTTTTGGCCCACAGCAATTGGTACGTTGGGATGGGCCGAATACCGTAAACGTCTGCCAGCCTTCGCGCTTCGTTCACCAACGCCTTCCGCAACCTCTCCGGCTCCAGCACCTCCACGTCGGCGCCCCAGCTCCGCACCCAGGGGAGAAAGTCGATCAGGTCGCCGATCTGGGCCGTCCAGATGCATCCGCCTGGGTTGTCCGGGTCGTCGACGATGTCCTGCGAGGGATGCCAGCGCGACTCCCGCACCCGCCGCGTCACCCGCGGACTGAAGCGCAGCTTGACCGGGATCAAGTCCTCGCCCGAGATGATCGACCAGGCGCTGCGCAGGTACTCTAGCCCGGGGAAATCGGGCGGCACGATGTACTCCTCTGTGGTCAGGGTGGCCTGCTGGATGCGCTGTAGCTTGTACGTCCTCAGCGCGTCCACGATGCTACTGTGGCCGATGACGTAGGTGGCGTAGCCGATGGCCGAGGGCTCCAGCAGGTAGGGCGATAGCACGGTTTGAAAGGGCTTTCCGTTCAGGGGATGGTAGGTGACGGATGCCTTGCGGCGATAGATGTAGCTCTGCATCACCGTGCGGAATACGCGGCTGTAGCTCTCGTCGCCGGGCCGACGGGCCAGCTCCAGTGCAGCCTGATGGATCTCGTGTCCCACGCCGGCGTCGCCGGTCAACACCTCGGCCAATTTGACCAGCGCCGCCTCGGCCGATTCGTTGCGCTTGTCGTGCTGCTTGACCAGCAACCGCGTCGCCAGGTAGAGCGTCATAGCCTCCTCCGGCGAGATCTCCAGGTGACGCAGGCGGGTGCGGTGGTAGGGCAAAGCGAGCCACAGGCGCCCATCCTTGTACAATTTGCCCTGGATCTCCAATTCGCGCAGGTAGTTGTTGACCGTCCGGCGGCCCATGTTGAGCGTCTCCGCGACCTCTCGCTCGGTCAGCCCGTTGGGGTGGCGAGTGAGCAGATGAAGAACCAGGTCTATACGCTTCCACTTCGTATCTTGATCCATCTTCGGCATGGTGTTTCTCCCAACAGAAATCTCAGTGCTCGGTCTGCCTACACTTATTATACCGGCCAGTTGGAAAATTACGGCGTTTTCTTGCCGGTTTTTCGCCGCTAGTCGGCAAACCAGCACCGCCCTTCCTTGTAGACGCGTCCCTGCTGCTTTAGCTCACGCAGATAGTTGTTCACCGTGCGGCGCTGCCAGCCGAGCTCGCACGCGAGCTCAGACTCTTTCAGGCCAAATGGATACCAGCGCAGCACCCCCTGAACGCGACGTTCCCTCTTGGACTTTTCACCTTTCCGCAGCCGGGCCATAATGCACCTCCTGAAGAGTAGTTTGATCCTACTTTCAGGATACCGGCTGCTTGGAAAGTTTCTTTCCAACTTCGTCAGGTCAGTTCAAGTTCGTCGGGTTTCTCTCTGTTGGAGTCTGCAAAAAAGACAGGCCGCTGCGTCGCGGGCGGCCTGTCTGCAATCTGTCATCGTCGTCTGTACTGCGGGGCCAGGTCTGGGCCTCGATTCCGGCAGGTGTATCGTTCTCATCGCACGGGGTCTTCTCATTGGAACAAAGCTATTGTAGCATATCAGGCATTGTAGGGCAAACTGATGTTGGGCGAGCGTGTCGCATTTTGGAGGAGTTCGTCGTCGTCCTCTTGAAACCCCAGGACCGCATCAGCACCTACCGGGTGGGCATCGTCCTGCTGTGGAGACGCTGATCGCGTGGGAGGCTCAAGGGGGCTGCGAGGCCGCCTGCCCCCTCACTGCTGGGTTGAGCCGGAATGGGGTGATGGAATAACGAGGAATAGGACACGGATTCTTGACGATTTTTGGCCAAATCTGTGAAGATCTGTGTGAATCCGCGTCCAAATTCTTTGTCGGTGTCAGTGAAAGGTGTTCGAACGGACGGGCTACGGCTGCCTGGCGGCGGAGACGAACGTCGGCGTGGTCCACGTCTGCCACGCGGCAGGCGGCGATATCGAAGGTTTCAGAGGACCAGGCCCGTGTGCTGGGGAAGCTGGCCAATCGAGCAACAACCGGAGTTCGTTGAGCACGTTGCGACCCAGGACGGTCTCGTCCCCCAGCTCATCACCGACGACGTAGACGCCGGGCAAGGTCAGCTTACCGATCTTCAAATCGACCACGTAGAGAAAGACCGAGCGGCGTTCGCCCCATTGGCTGCGCATGCTGGCCTCGTATGCACGTCGTGCCTCACAATACGCCGCAGGTGCCGGATGGGTACTATCGTGCCATCGGCATCGGTATCCACAATCGCTGTCAACTCGGGACGCTGATCGGTCGCCGGGGCGGGGCAACACGTCGAAGCGCTATCCATTGAGCAAAACCGATCGGGAGGCCGATGATCAGAGATGACACTGGCATTCCAGGAATCGATGGCAGAAGCAGGCGCATCGCAAGCGCTATCATTCCGGGAGGCCGTTATCAAAGCAATAGTACAGCTTCTGATAAGATTGCCTGAACTCGACTACATCCTCTATCACCGTTGCAGGTGCTTCCTTTTCAATCAGGACGCGCGCCATAAAGTCCGCGATCGTC